>JAEEGL013492541.1_pt1 | contig 149100 bp, 105 predicted proteins | sample 9134231 | NCBI WGS metagenome assembly JAEEGL01 (sample SAMN16246548, study PRJNA631951) | gut metagenome | biome: gut microbiome; feature: rumen; material: fiber-attached | host: Bos | place: Iran: Karaj | collected 2018-10 | reverse complement strand
TCAACCTTTTCAGAAAAATGTCAACCCCATCAGGAACGATGTCAACGAAAACAGTAAAGTGTAAACCTTATCAGGAAAACAACTGACAACCAACTCAGGAAAAGAGCAAAAAACTGTCAACCGAAATCAGGAAAAGACATGTTTTTTGGACATCGCGGACATCGGGGACACGAATATTTTGTGGCCTCAAAGATGAAAACATTATCCCGACGTTTGTCTATCTGATGGACGAACTGTATGATGTCTTTGACATCACCGACGGCAGTCTCTACGTGAGGAGAGAAGACCGCATCCACATCTGGTAATCACTCAACGAAGAACTTACTTCCCCTGTTGATGTAGATGCCCTTCTTCGTGGGCCTGCCGTTCAGACGGCGGCCGTTGAGGTCGTACCATTGCCCCTCACTCTTAACTTTTAACTCTTCACTCTTAACTGCATTTATGCCTGTCGGGTCGAGAGTGTTCTCTATCGACGTCTCCTCGATGACCCAGCGCAGACGGGTGCGGTCGGCATGCGCGGCGAAGAACTCCAGCGGACCCGTCACACCGTCGGCGGAAGCACCCACATTGAAGAGCCTCTTAGCGGAAGCGTCGGCATCCATGAAGAAAGCCGTCTTGCCGTTGTCCTGCTTGGCATAGTAGGGACGTATCCTGACAGGCTCCCCGGACAGCACGTTCTCTATCTGCAGATAGGTGCCCTTGGAGAGATTGCGGGCATAGACATAGCCGTCGCCGGCATCCTCGAAGACCCAGAGAGCCGCCCTGTTCTTCCACAGGACATCACCCTGCCCCTTGTTGAAGTCGTTCTCCGAGCGTCCGATACGGTAGATGAGCGAATCGGCCTTGGCATCCTTCGTCTTGATGGCATAGAGATAGCGGCGCTCCGTATTCATATCGGCATTCGCGGTGCCGGCATTGGGATGCGTGCCGTAGCTGTAGATATTGTACGCCACATCGGTGGAGAAACCCTGGAAGGTGTATATCCTCTGACTGCTGAACTCCGCAACGGCATTCTCCAGCGTCGCCGTCCAGGCATTTATCTCCTCCTGCTGCGTCTGCTCGCTGACGTTCTCGCGAAACACCCGGGCATCGGCAACGACCGACATCAGTTCGTTGAGCGCAGAGGCGGGATAACCCAGCGTCACATCGGTGTAGGCACCGGAGGCCAGCTGCTGAGCCGACTGCAGGGCATTGTCGAACTTGGTGAGAAACACGCTCACCAGCGAAGCGTCTATCCCCACGAAGGTGAACACCATGTCGGCACGTGCGAGGGTGCCGGAGCCCCACAGCCAGTCGTCCGCAAAACCGCGGGCACGTATCTGCTGGTTGCTGCTGGAAGGACTGTTGATGCGAAACATGGACACCTTGCCGTAGAGACCCGACTGCGAGGCTTCCTGATTGCCCGTGAAGGTGACGGTGAGCGTCGTGGGCGTGTCGGACCATCCGATGCGCGAAGTGCCGGCAATGTCGGTGTTGACGGAAGCGATGTACTTCTTGTTGCCGTAGTTGCGGAAAGTGAGACCGCCGCCGCTCTGCTCTATAATCCACAGCAGGTCGGGGTCGTCCCAGAGAAACTGCTCCGTGGAACCCAGCGTGCCGTTGGAGTTGAACGTAAGATATTTGGGCGCACCCTGATATTTGGTGTCGCTGGTGTAGGGAGCTGTGGCGTAGTTGATAATACGGTAGACCTTGCCTTCCTCCGGCGTGAAATACGTCACACCGGCCCGGGTGCCGCCGCCCGGACGCATATACTCGTCGTTGACCGACACCACGGAGGAATAGAGCGACTCGAGTCCGTCCTCGCCCAGAGTCTTCATGCGGAAATAGTATATCTTGTCGGCAACGAGACCCGTGACAGTCGTCGTCACGGCATCGGCCGGCAGACGGGCTATCTCGTGAAAGGAACGCCTGTCCTCCGACTGCTCCACCACGATGGCGGTGGCTGTCTCCGCATCGCCGTTGGTCCACGAGAGCTTCACCGTGGTGGCATCCGTGAGCTCTGCCACAGGATTCATGGGAGGCATGAGATAACTGCTCTTCTGGGCAAGGCTGTTGACGTAGTGCTCTATATTCGTGTAACCTCCACCAATGGTATAACTGTTAGCATCGTTCACGTTGGGATTCAGATTGTTACTAATCTCCCAATCGTCGGGCATGCCGTCGTTGTCCGTGTCGGTGGGACGAGGTCCGTTGGCTATTGTGCCGATACCGCCCACATCACCCTCGCTGGCGATGAAAGCACCTTTTGTGCCGAGCGAAGTGAGCTGCTCGATGATACGCTTGTCGTGGCTGTCGCGCACCCGGGAAGCACCCACGTGGTCGACGATGGTGTAGTAGGCAGCCTGGGCTGTCTCCACGTTCATGGGATGGGTGGTGACGAAGTTGGGGCCGGCCATCGGAGTGGCGCTGTTGTGGTCGGTGATGAGCGTACCGTTGAGCACTCCGTCGCAGTTGCCGTCGTAGTAGTTGCCCGAACTGTAGAGATGATCGGTGGCAGTCCAGTCGTCGAAATACTTATACGAACCGTTGGGACCTGCGATGAAGTAGTTGTTCATCACGTCCTGATAGTTGTCGGCAGCCGAGTGTCCGCCGATGATACCCATGCCGTAGTTGTAGACCACGTTGTTGTAGTACTGCATGTAGCACTTCATCTTGGGGTTGCGGCTCTTGTTGTCGGCCCAGAGACAGTGGTGCACGGTCCAGTTGCGCGTACCGTCGGTGATGGAACCGAAGCGCTGGGGCTCTATACCCTCGCTGTTGATGCAGTACTGCCATGTGATGTTGTTGGCATCCTTGATATGCACGTTGTCCCAGGGGCCCCACGACACGGAGCAGTGGTCCATGATGAAGTTCTGACACTCGTCCAGGGTGAGCGTACACTTGCTGCTGTTGACGCTGCTGCCGCCTCGCATGCGGATGTAGCGCATTATCACGTTGCTAGCCTTGGAGGCAATGACGCGGCCTCCGTAGATGGTGATACCCTCACCGGGAGCCGTCTGTCCGGCAATGGTGATATTGCTGGCGATGGTGATGCTCTTGCCCGTGATATCTATCACACCGCCCACGTCGAACACGACAAAACGGCCCGGCTGACTCACGGCGTCCGCCAGAGAACCCGTTCCGGCAGCATTCAAATTGGTGACATGCACCACCTGACAGCCTCTTCCACCCGTAGCATAGGCACCGTAGCCCTCAGCTCCCGGAAAAGCCAGTTGCTGTCCGTCGGCAGCACACACTCCGAGAAATGCCGCCGCTATCGTCATCAGTTTTTTCATATAAGTACGCTTTTTAGCATTATTCCGACTGCGAAATTACACATTTTTCCTGAAATACAACACGTTTTTTCAATGATAATTTTCCAAAATGGAGGAGAATGGGCTCTATATGGATTTTTTTTCGTACCTTTGCGCCCGTATATGAACGTAGCAGTAGTAAAATACAACGCCGGAAACATCTTTTCTGTGCTCGGAGCGCTGAAACGGCTCGGAGTGAATCCCGTGCTCACCGATGATGCAGAGACACTTCTGGGAGCCGACCGGGTGCTCTTCCCCGGACAGGGCGAGGCATCACATGCGATGCAATATCTCAGAGCCCGCGGACTGGACCGCGTGATATGCGACCTGAAAGCACCCATGCTGGGCATCTGCATCGGTCAGCAGCTGATGTGCCGCCACTCGGAGGAAGGCGATGTGGACTGTCTGGGGCTCTTCGATGTGGACGTGAGACTCTTCCACCCGCAGCGCCACGAAGACAAGGTGCCGCACATGGGCTGGAACAGCCTGCAGTTCAACAGCACGGACGAAAGCCGGCGCGGCGACGAAGGACTCTTCAAGGGACTGAAGGACGGAGACTATGTGTATTTCGTGCACAGCTACTATGTGCCCCTCTGCCCTGAGACAATAGCCGCCACGGACTTCATCCAGCCATTCTCCAGCGCCCTGCACAAGGACAACTTCTGGGCAACACAGTTCCACCCCGAGAAGAGCGGACGAGTGGGCGAACAGATAATAAAGAACTTCCTCGAACTATGATAGAACTCATCCCCGCAATAGACCTCATCGAAGGAAAATGCGTGCGCCTCTCGCAAGGCGACTACGACACCAAGAAGGTGTACGGCGACCCCGTGGAGATGGCCCGCAAGATGGAACAGGTGGGAGTGAAACGCCTGCATCTGGTGGATCTGGACGGAGCAAAGAGCCGCCACGTGGTGAACGAGAAGGTGCTGCGCGAGATATGCAGCGCCACCAGTCTCACGGTGGACTTCGGAGGAGGCATCAAGACACAGGACGACCTGGACAAGGTGTTCGACGCAGGAGCAGCAATGGCAACTGCCGGCAGCATAGCAGTGACCTCCCCTGCTACGGTCTACTCATGGATAGAGACGTACGGAGCAGAGCGCATCGTACTGGGAGCCGACGTGAGAGACGGCAAGATAAGCATCAACGGATGGAAGGAAGACAGCCCCGTGGAACTGATGCCCTTCCTCAATGACTATATACGGCGGGGAATACGCAACATACTCTGCACGGACATCTCCAAGGACGGCATGCTGCAGGGACCGAATATCGGACTCTACAAAGACATCATGCAGCACTTCCCCGAATGTCACCTCATAGCTTCCGGAGGCGTCTCCTGCGAGGAGGATATCCGCGCCCTTGAAGAGGCCGGTATTCCGGCGGTAGTGTTCGGCAAAGCCATCTACGAAGGACGGATCGACTTGGAAAAGTTGATAGTTAAAAGTTAAAAGTTTAGAGTTTAGAGTTTAGAGTTTAGAGTTGATAGTTTAGAGAAAAACAATAAATGTTAGCAAAGCGCATCATACCCTGCCTCGATGTGAAAGACGGTCAGACCGTGAAGGGCACCAATTTCGTGAACCTGCGACAGGCAGGCGATCCGGTGGCTCTGGGACACGCATACTCAGAGGCCGGCGCCGACGAACTGGTGTTCCTCGACATCACAGCATCACACGAAGGACGCAAGACCTTCACCGACATGGTGACACGCGTGGCAGAGACGCTCTCCATCCCTTTCACCGTGGGCGGAGGTATCGGTTCGGTGGCCGATGTGGACCGTATGCTCTCAGCCGGTGCCGACAAGGTGAGCGTGAACAGCGCAGCCCTGAAACGCCCGGAACTCATCGACGAGATAGCCGGCAAATTCGGCAGTCAGGTAATCGTCTGCGCAATAGACGCAAAAGAGACCGACGGCTACTGGGAGACATATATCAACGGCGGGCGCATCCCCTTCGGAAAAGGACTGATGGAATGGGCCCACGAGGCACAGGAACGCGGCGCCGGAGAGATACTCTTCACATCAATGAACCACGACGGAGTGAAAGCCGGTTTTGCCAACGAGGCGCTGGCACAGCTCTCCGAAGAACTCTCCATACCCATCATCGCTTCCGGAGGTGCAGGATGTAAGGAGCATTTCCTCGATGTGTTCCGCGAAGGAAAGGCAGATGCCGCACTCGCAGCGTCGGTGTTCCACTTCGGAGAAATCGGCGTGCAGGAGCTCAAGAGCTACCTGCGCTCGCAGGACATCTGCGTGAGATGATAACGGTCAACGGTCAATATTCAATGGTCAATGGATAAAGAAAGAAAGATAGACTTCGCAAAGTTGGACGGGCTGGTGCCCGCAATCATACAGGACGCAGACACCAATGTGGTGCTGATGCTGGGCTTCATGAACGAAGAGTCGTATGAAAAGACAGTAGCTACAGGGCGTGTGTGCTTCTGGAGCCGTACCCGCAAATGTCTGTGGACAAAGGGCGAGACATCGGGCAACTTCCTCAACGTGGTGGACATACTGCTCGACTGCGACCAGGACACTCTGCTCATCAAGGTGCACCCCGTAGGTCCTGTGTGCCACACCGGAGCCGACACCTGCTGGAACGAGAAAAACGTAAAAAAATAATATATTATGGCAAACGAACAAAATCCCCTGCTCTTCCTCTCGGAACTGCAGGACTTCATCGAAAAGCGCCACGAAGAGATGCCCGAAGGCTCGTACACCACAAGCCTCTTCAAGGACGGTATCAACCGTATGGCACAGAAGGTGGGCGAAGAGGCTCTTGAGCTCGTCATCGAAGCCACCAACGGCACCAACGAGCGCCTCGTATATGAAGGTAGCGATATGCTCTACCACCTTATCGTGCTCCTCACATCGAAGGGACTCCGCATTGAGGAACTCGCCTCCGAACTGATGGAGCGTCACAACCCCGGCTGGAAGAAACACTGATGAAAACAATAGACTACCACGACGTCAGCATCCTGCACGAAGACTACTCCGTGCTGAAGGACGTATGTTTCACCACAGAAGAGGGCGAGATGGTGTATCTGCTGGGCAGCGTAGGAAGCGGTAAGACTTCGCTTATCAAGACCATCTACGGCGAACTGCCCATTGAGGACGGCCACGCCCGCGTGCTGGGAGAAGATATGATGCGCATCAAGACAAGTCAGCTGCCAGCACTGCGTCGCAGAATAGGTATCGTGCACCAGGACCTCAAACTCCTGCCCGACCGCACCATCTATGACAACCTGGATTTCGTGCTGCGCGCCACCGACTGGAAATCAAAGGAGCAACGCAGGGGACGCATCAACGAACTGCTCGAATGGGTGGAGCTCGCAGACAGCGCCCAGAAATATCCCCACGAACTCTCCGGAGGACAGAAGCAGTGCATCTGTATCTGCCGAGCCATCCTCAACAAACCCAGTCTCATCCTCGCCGACGAGCCCACGGGACATCTCGATCAGGAGAGCGGAGAAAAGGTGATGGCCCTGCTTGACGAAATACGTCGCAAGAACAACTGCACCATACTCCTGGCTACGCACAATCTGCAGTGGCCCGTAGATTTCCCCGGCACCGTGTACGAATGCCGCGACGGTCAGCTCATCAAAGAATCACAAACACACAATGAAGAATAAAATGCAAGTTCTGAAATTCGGTGGCACCAGTGTCGGTTCGCCACAACGCATGAAGGATGTCTGCCAGCTTGTAACGGCAGACGGCAAACAGAAACTCGTGGTGCTCTCAGCAATGAGCGGCACGACAAACGCTCTCGTGGAGATAAGCGACTACTACTATAAGAACAATCCCGAGGGTGCGATACACATGATAGCCCAGTTGGAGCAGAAATACATGGCTCACGTCGAGGAACTCTACTCCACCGACCACTACAAGGACATCACACGCACCTTCCTCAAGGGCGTGTTCGAGGGACTGCGCTCGATGGCAAAGACACACTTCACCAGTATCGAGGAGAAAATCGTGCTGGCGCAGGGCGAACTCATGTCCACCAACATGGTGACGAACTATCTCCTGGAGACAGGTGTGAAGACCGTACTGCTCTCTGCCCTCGAGATGGTGAAGACCGACAAAAACTCCGAACCCGATGCATCCTATATCAAGGAAAAGAGCCGTCAGGCCATCGAAGACAATCCCGGATATCAGATATATATCACACAGGGTTTCATCTGCCGCAACGCCTACGACGAGATAGACAACCTGCTGCGTGGCGGCAGCGACTACACAGCCTGCCTGCTGGGTGCCGCTCTTGAGGCTGACGAGATACAGATATGGACCGACATCGACGGCATGCACAACAACGACCCGCGTGTTGTGGAAGGTACTGTACCCGTGCGCCAGCTCAATTTCGACGAGGCTGCAGAGCTCGCTTACTTCGGTGCAAAAATCCTGCATCCGACATGTATCCAGCCGGCCAAGTTCGCAGGAGTGCCCGTGCGTCTGCTCAACACAATGGATCCCTCTGCTCCCGGCACCATCATCAACAACGACTTCATCCCCGGCAAGATAAAGGCTGTGGCTGCACGAGACGGCAACGTATGCATACAGATAACGTCCAGTCGCATGCTCCTGGCTTACGGTTTCCTGCGCAAAGTGTTCGAGATATTCGAACAGAACAAGACATCCATCGATATGATATGCACATCGGAGGTGGGTGTTTCCGTCACCATCGACAACACAACACGTCTGGAGGAAATCATCTCCGAACTGAAGAAGTACGGCACAGTGCAGGTGGACAACGATATGACAATAATCTGCGTCGTGGGCGACCTGCGTCAGAACAATCTCGGTTTCGAGACACTGGCTTGCGAGGCCCTCAAGAATATCCCCGTGCGCATGATTTCATACGGCGGTTCCAGTCACAACATCTCATTCCTCATCCACAAAGAGGACAAGCAGGCTACACTGCAGGCTCTCTCTAAAGTGCTATTCTAAAGCCATATGTTTCCATTAGAGAAGTTTCAGGGCATACAGACTCCCTTCTACTACTACGACACACAGCTTCTGGCAGAGACACTGAGCGTAATACGCCAGCAGCTCGACGACAACATGCACATGCACTATGCCGTCAAAGCCAACGCCAATCCGCGTATTCTGCGACAGATTGCGGAGGCAGGATTCGGTGCAGACTGTGTGAGCGGCGGTGAGATACGTGCTGCACTCGAAGCCGGCTTTCCCGCAGAAAAGATTGTCTATGCCGGTGTGGGTAAGAGCGACTGGGAAATACGTCTCGGTCTGGAGCAGGGTATCTTCTGCTTCAATGTGGAGAGCATACCCGAACTGGAAGTCATCAACGGCCTCGCAGCCGAGATGAACCGCACCGCATCAGTATGCCTGCGCATCAATCCCAACGTAGGAGCTCACACGCATGCCAACATACAGACGGGACTCTCCGAGAATAAGTTCGGCATTGACATGCAGGATATGGAGAGCGTAATACGCCGTTGCTCCGAACTTGCCAACATCAACTTCATCGGGCTGCATTTCCACATCGGTTCGCAGATACTCGAGATGGACGATTTCAAGGCTCTCTCGCTGCGTATCAACGAACTGCAGGACCGTCTTGAGGCTGCCGGAATATCATCCGTGCACAATATAAACGTGGGCGGCGGACTGGGAATAGACTACAGCGATCCCGAGGGGCATCCCATCCCGGACTTCAAGGCATACATCGACACATACCGCCAGCATCTTCGTCTGCGCCCAGGACAGCAGCTCCATTTCGAGTGCGGCCGCTCTATTGTGGGACAGATGGGTTCACTTATCGCGCGCGTGCTATATGTAAAGGAGAATGCCATCAAGCGTTTCTGCATACTCGACGCCGGCATGACCGACCTCATACGTCCTGCTCTCTACGACGCCTACCACAAGGTGGAGAATCTGTCCGCCATGGAACGTGATGAGGCCGAGCCTTTACTCTACGATGTCGTAGGCCCTGTGTGCGAATCCAGTGATGTCTTCGTGAAATACTATGCCCTGCCCTTCACCCAGCGAGGCGACCTCGTGGCACTGCGCTCTGCAGGAGCATACGGAGAGATTATGGCATCGCAGTACAACTGCCGCACACTGCCGAAAGCGTATTTTGGATGAGAGTTTAAGGGATTAAGAAGTTTAAGAGTTTAAGAGTAAAAAGTTAAAAATTGGAATCATTACCCTTTATAGCCTGGTGTCTATCCCATCTCAACTACTGGGTTGTCACCCTTCTCATGGCTATTGAATCAAGTTTCATACCCTTCCCCTCAGAAGTGGTTATTCCACCCGCTGCCTATATGGCGGCTGCCACGGGAGAGATGAATGTCTTCCTCATTGTCGTCTGCGCCACTGCCGGAGCACTTATCGGAGCACTTGTAAACTACTTCCTGGCGCTCTATCTCGGTCGCCCGATAATATACCGCTTTGCAAATTCACGTCTGGGACATCTGTGTCTTATCGACGAGGAAAAAGTGAAACTCGCAGAGCGCTATTTCGATGAACACGGAGCCATCGGAACCATCGTGGGACGTCTTGTACCGGCCGTGCGACAGTTGATCAGTATTCCTGCCGGACTTGCCAAGATGCAACTCTCACGCTTCCTGTTGTATACGGCTATCGGTGCCGGTGCGTGGAACTGCATCCTCGCAGCCATCGGTTATTCTCTGGCATTCGTCGTACCTTACGAGGAACTCAATGCCACCGTTGAGCACTACAGCGTCTATCTGAAAGCACTTATGGTGCTGCTGGGCATCTGTGTGGTTGTCTATCTGTATCGTCAATACCGCAAATAAATGGATTTCTACGACCTCGACCTTAGCGACCCCGTCCTCGATGCACTGGATGATATGAACTTCACCGAGTGCACTCCCATTCAGGAGCACGCCATCCCACCCATTTTGGAGGGGCGTGACATCATCGGTGTGGCACAGACGGGTACCGGCAAGACCGCAGCATATCTCCTACCCGTTCTCTCCGAACTGTCCTACGGCGATTATCCAAAAGATGCCATCAATTGCATCATCATGTCGCCCACTCGTGAACTCGCACAGCAGATAGACCAGGCGATGCAGGGCTTTGCATATCATTTGCCCGAAGTGTCGTCTGTGGCTGTATACGGCGGCAACGACGGCATACGCTATGAACAGGAAAAACGTGGTATGCAACAAGGCGCCGATGTCGTAATTGCCACTCCCGGCCGTCTCATCTCGCATCTCTCACTGGGCAATATCGATCTCTCGCGCGTAACCTTCTTTATATTGGATGAAGCAGACCGCATGCTCGATATGGGCTTCCTGGAAGACATTCTGCAAATCGTGTCGTATCTCCCCAAGGAGCGACAGACAATTATGTTTTCCGCAACAATGCCGGAAAAAATACGTCAACTTGCACGCACTATACTCAACAATCCCGTTGAGGTGAAACTCGCAGTGTCACGCCCGGCAGACAAGATACGGCAGATGGCATGCGTATGCTACGAGGCGCAGAAGATAAAACTTGTCACACACCTCTTCCGACAGAAGCCTCCACAGCGCGTCATCATCTTCGCCGGGAGCAAAATCAAGGTCAAGGACCTCAATATCTCTCTGCACAAAGCCGGTTTCAACTGCCGTGCGATGCATTCCGACCTCTCGCAGCAGGAACGCGACGAGGTGATGTACAGTTTCCGCAGCGCGCAGACAGATATCCTTGTTGCCACCGACATCGTGGCACGTGGTATCGACATTGACGACATCTCTCTGGTGATAAACTTCGACGTGCCACACGATGCAGAAGACTATGTGCACCGTATCGGGCGCACAGCACGTGCAGGCGCTGGTGGTGAGGCAGTTACACTGGTGAGCGAGAAGGACATCCCGCTTTTCAAACAGATAGAAAACTTTCTTGGTCGCGAAGTGGAGAAACTTCCCCTTCCAGAGTCACTTGGGGAGGCTCCGAAGTATGTCTGTCAGACAAAAAAAACACACCGAAAAAGAAATTTTTCACATAACACAAAAAAAAGAACGAAAAAAAACTTTCGTTCTAAAAAAAATAGTTAACTTTGCAGCGTGAAAGATTTAGCTGAACATATTGAATACCTGCTTTTACGGCAAAACGTTGTGAGCATTCCCGGTTTGGGGCGCCTGATTGTCAAGGTGTTACCTGCTCATTACTCTGAGTCGGATTTCACATTTCTTCCCCCTAGTCGCAATCTTCTTTTCGAGGCTGACGAACAAGCGGAAGACAACGGAATTCAGGCTCTTCTTATGCGTCTGCATCACCTGTCTGGCGACATGGCGCGGGCTATTGTCACAAACTATGTGGCAGATCTCCGCGACAACCTACTTTCCCTGGGCGAAGCTGAGCTTGGAAGTATCGGACAATTTCTCCAGAATGACAATGGTGTGGTAACTTTCTCTCCCTGCGAGGCAGGCATCACTTCTCCCGAGTTCTTTGCTCTAGACATTGTGGAGGCTCGCCCTCTTCCCGAGAGCGATATAAAAGCTCGAATCATTGACGATATGGAAAACGAATACATTACCATACGCCTGTCGCGCAAGGTTGTGCGTCGCACTCTGCGTGTAGCAGCTGCTTTGCTCGTGGCTTTCATACTCATCGTTCCCGGAGTACAGCTCTGTCAGCAGTACGATGTGCCCAGCAGACTGGAAGCCGGCTTCCACACATTCTATAAGACGATGCTTATGCCACGTCAGGAAGTTGAGTCCCAGGCTCCTGTTGCTGTAGAAGAAACACCGGTCGCAAAACCTCATAAACGTCCGGCCACACAGAAACCTCTCTCCGAGCAGTCGCTCCCCAAAGCAGAGCAACCTGCCCCACAGCAACCAGAGGCTGTTGCGAAACCGATACAGAAAGCTCCTGCTGCTAATACCGAGGTAAAGGTTGAAGGCACATACTGCATAGTAATGGCTTCGTCAACTACAGAGACTCACGCAGAAGCATACATCAAGACACTTAACAAAATGGGTGTCAATGGCGCAGTCGCCGTACCGGAAAGAAACGGACAGATGAAGCGCGTCATATTGCCAGGTTTCGCTACAGAAGATGATGCTATCATCAAGGCACGCGAATTGCGCAACATGTCTGATGAGTTCTACGACATCTGGACAACCAAACTTTAAATGAAGCATCCGCGTCATACCTACCCTGGTCGCTTCAAAAGCGGAGAGGACGTTGATGACGTCGTGGGTGAGTTCGGTGCAGTGGTTGTGGTGGAGAATGTTTTTCACTATCGCCAGTTCAAACAGCTTGTCGAGGGCGACAACATCTTCGGACGTTGGGTACATGGTACGGAAATAAACCAACCTATTGAAACAACTGATCCCAGTGTAGACACCAAGCACTGCATCATACGTGTGGAGCGAAAGAAAAACGGTATGCTACGCTGGCTTTTGCGAGATGCGCCGTCCAATACCGGTACTTTCTATATGAACGATATCCTGCGAGACCAGGACAGAATGCCTCTCTCCGACGGCGACATAATAACAATCGGAGCTACAACGATGATATTTCGCGAACCGGAATAAATGAGAATCTCTAAACACTAAACTATAAACTCTAAACTAAATATCATGGCATGCATTAACGATCACAGATGTAATTCCTGCCCACATCCTTGCAAAACACGCAATGTGGAACATCAGAAATGGTATTCTTCCCAGACTATTGCCAATAAGGAGCTCCTCACTGGCAAGCCATATCCAGAGTGTACTGTTGTTTGGAACTCATGGACTCAGGACGAGCGCACCGATGCCATTGAGCGGAGCGGTCTGAAACGACAGACTGGCAATAAAGAAACAGCCCTCGGTCACGATTTCTGATAAACAGAAAATAAAAATTGGCGCTCAAACGAGTCGCCAATTTTTGTTTACTTTAATGACTTAGACTGTCGTTCGACAATCTCTATTCTTTCTATGCGACATAAGCCCTCATCCCCAGAGGGATCGAGAATCGCACGCTGTTCACGCTGGAAATAAATTGGGAAACGCTTCTCTACAGGCAATATCTGCAACTCGCCTGTCTTTGACACATCGGAGAAACGAACCCACATCGGCTTGCCGTTCCAGAAATTATCCTGCACCAGACGCTCACCGCTCAAACCGTCGTCACCGATAGAAGAACCCCACATACGGGCGCAGTCACCAATATAATGAACACGTAAATAATAAAAATCCGGACGACGGAGCATTTCCTCATATAACATACGGCTGATAGCACCTTCACCACCCATATTTGACCACAGGCTCCAACGGGCAGCCTTTGCAAAATCACTCTCACGCGGTTGGGCAGATACTTGCTGCGGTCCCATAGGAACATCACGAATTCCCTCATAGGGAGCAAGAGGATCCGGAAGGAAAGAGCCGCGTACGACCCAGCGCTCCACACGCATACCGTTGCCGCTGTCGTAAGCCAGTCCGTCGGCTGTGACCGGATGTCCATCCACAAAATATGTCTGGTAAGCTCGCTCGCGGGACAGTACGGTGACTGTTATATTCTTGAACTTTCTAGCCTGATTAAACTTCATCGACGTAGGCGCTGCTCCATCAATGCTGACAGAGGGATTCTCACCGGGAATCTCCACAAGATAAAGATGGTTGCCAATAGCTGTCAGAGGCTGCGCAGTAGAAGTAGAAACCGTGTGACCCTGGAAAGGCATACGCTGTATAGTTACAGAAGATTTCCCCTTCTCGTTGAGAATGCGCACATAGTCGTTACGGAACACAAAGCATCCGCGACGAGCATAGTGATCGGAAAGCGTATCTACAGGCATATCGCGAAGGAGGCCGCCAAACGACTGCAGGAAAAGATGCAAAAGACGCAGTTCCTGGAAACTCACCTCCTGAGGCTGCCCCATCTCCCCGAGAGGAGCCTGGAAGTCATAGGAGATGTGAGGAAGGTCGTTGTAGTTGGTAACAGGCGAATCCTGTGTCTCTGCCATCGTGTGCTGGGGATTCCAAGGATTACTGCCACCATGATACATATAGTAGCCGAGCATATTACTGCCGCTACCCAGCTTGCAGATAGCAAGAGGAAGAGCCTCACGACCGGAAATATTTATACGACGGTGATATGACGTCATCATGCCGCCACCCAATTCGCACGTAAGATAAGGGTATGTCTTAGCGCCGGCATCCGCATTCTCGCCTTGCATCTCAGAGGCAGAGAATGTCTCTGTGGCAATTGTTGCAGCCACAGGACTGCGACGGAAAAGAAATGCTTTGGGATAGTCGCCCGGCATCTCACGGATGCTACGATCCCAGAAACCGTCCGCATAGTCGCCGTATAGAGGCAACAGTTCACCGAATGTCTCTGGTCCTGAAAGCCGGGGCCAACCGGTACGTGTGTAGAACGGCACATCAAACCCCACTTTGACCGCAATATCCTTGAGAGCCTGCAAATAAGGCCACGGACCACGACTCTCGTTTTCTATCTGCACACCGATGATGGGACCGCCTTCACGCCAGATGAGGTCGTTCACCTGGGAGGCAATTGCTGCATATAGCAAACGTGACTCCTCCATGAAACCTGCAGCTGTCGTACGCAACTTGTAATTTTCGTCAGAAGCAGCCTTATCGGTAAGCCAAGCAGGAAAACCGCCCTGCCACACTTCACCATGACAGAAAGGACCGATGCGCAAGACAACCGGCATCTTCTCTTCTTTACATATCTGTATAAACTTGCGCAGATTACGGTTACCGGACCAATCCCAACGCCCTTCCTCGTATTCATGGTGATTCCAGAACACATACGTAGCAATAATAGTGACACCTCCAGCCTTCATTTTCTGCACCTCGCGTCGCCATTCATACTCGGGAACACGTGAGAAATGAATCTCTCCCATCACAGGGATTACGGGTTGTCCATCTATCAGAAGGCCCTGAGCATCAACTTCTATGGTGTGACCCTCGGGATTACGATACTCACCAAAACTAAATGTGTCCGCACACATAGCACTCTTTGCAATAAAGAGCAGCACAAAGAATATAATAAAAGAGATACGTTGCATGGGTACAAAGGTAGTGAAAAATAGCGAGAAAAGGACTTTGGGGGATATCTATTTTTCGTTAGAGTAGGAATTTCCCCCACAGGAATAGGGAAAAAGCCACCAAACGGCAACAAGAAATGCCGTACCTTTGCATCGTCAAAATAAAAAGACGACACAAAATGAACTTAAAAAACAAAAGAAATACTGCTATGAAAAAGATGTTTATTATCGCCGTTGCCATATTTGCCACAATGGGTATTGATGCAAAGACAACTAAGAGTAAGGCAATGGGAGTGAAGCGCTTTGACAAGGTACAGGTTAACGTGCCGGCTCAGGTGCGCGTTGCACAGGGCGAGGAATACGCTATACGTTTTGCAAGTGCTGACGGTCTGTCTGTTAAGAACGTGAAATATTCAATAGAGGGCGACACTCTGACCATAAGTTCCGAGGATCTCGCCATGCTCGAAGGACGCACCGATATTCTCTATATCACAATCATTACGCCCTCCGATGCCGAAATGGTCAAGAGCCGTACAATGGATATGATGTAAATACTTCTCAAGGGATAAGCATATCCACCACAATGGGCAAGTGGTCGCTATAACCCCTTCGGTAAGCAGGACCTAAATATGTGCGATAAGGAAGTCCCTTTTCCGTAAGCATAAAAGGTCGCTTGAAGGGATAAGCTTCTCCTGAAATCCATTTCCGCATCGGTGCGGTGATGAGAATGTGGTCAAGATATCCCCACTGCCCCCTGAATACATAAGTGCCTTCCGCTTTGCGAAGGCGCTTTTTGTTTTGTGTGACAAGAGATATTAAAGGAGAGCCCGAGTCCAGAAGTACAGAGCGGAAGATAACATCCGACGGTTCGGCATTAAAGTCACCCATCACAACAAACGCCTTATTGCTAAGAGAATCAGCTAAATAACGCAACGTTTCAGCAGCAAGCATACGGTTAGCAGAAGTCGCAGATGAACTTCTTGCACGAGAAGGAAAATGAACCACCGCAACATGTAATGTATCTCCCGTATGCAGAACACCTTTTACATATAGTATGTCGCGCGTGGGACGATAACCGTGTTCTACAGACGGAATACGCACTCCGCGATGTTCCACCACACGAAAGAAGACTGACTGATAAAGCAATGCTGTCTCCACTCCACGGGCGTCGGGACCGTTTGTAATAAGGAAATCATATCCCATTTGACGCAACTCGCTGCGACGTGTAAGGTCACGGAGACATGAGTCGTTCTCCACTTCACAAAGTCCCAGGAAAATCGGAGGTCCGTAGTCTTCAGACATTGCTGCAACGACTTTTGCTATATGATGAAGCTTACGCCAATATCGATATGTATTCCATTGACGTGAAGCATCGGGCAGGAACTCGTAGTCGTTCTTTCCCTCATCGTGGATTGTATCAAAGAGATTCTCCACATTGTAGCATCCGCAGCGCAAACGTCTCTCAGCAACTGCCGATAGAACCAGAAGCAGGCACATCAAAACAAGAATTTCGCGCACGCGCATGGGTACATAAATCAAAATCAGGGCGGAGACACATTGACAGCGCTCCGCCCCACTCTTTTCTATTTCATCTCCAAGGATTTAGTCGTGACCAAGGAGAATCTTCATCATCTCGACAGCTGAATAAGCCACGGGAGTGCCGGGACCGAAGATACATGCCACACCGGCTTTGTAGAGGAAATCATAGTCCTGAGCAGGGATCACACCGCCTGCCGTCACCATAATATCCTCACGACCGAGTTTCTTCAGTTCCTCGATAAGCTGAGGGATAAGTGTCTTATGACCTGCAGCAAGAGAAGAGGCACCCACGATGTGGACATCGTTCTCAACTGCCTCACGTGCAGCTTCTTCCGGTGTCTGGAACAAGGGACCCATATCTACGTCAAAGCCGCAGTCGGCATAACCGGTAGCAACCACCTTGGCACCGCGATCGTGGCCGTCCTGACCCATCTTAGCTACCATGATACGAGGACGACGGCCCTCCTTCTTTGCAAACTCATCAGTCATCTGACAGGCCTTCTTAAAGAGGTTGTCATTCTTTGCTTCACTACTATACACGCCTGAAATAGTTCTAATAATGGCTTTATAACGTCCTACGACAGCTTCGCAGGCATCGGAAATCTCTCCAAGGGTAGCCCTGTGACCGGCAGCCTTCACAGCAAGGTCGAGCAGGTTGTTCTCAGACTTCTTGCCATCCTGGAATTCCTGCACACACTTGGTGATGGCTTCAAGGTCTGCCTTCACCTGAGCCTCATCACGGTTGGCTCTCAATTGAGCGAGAGACTCCTCCTGTTGCTTACGCACAGCGGTATTATCAATTTCAAGGATGTCGATAGGATCCTCGTGATCGAGACGATAGCGGTTGACACCCACGATGGTTTGCGTACCGCTGTCGATACGTGCCTGAGTGCGGGCTGCAGCTTCCTCGATACGCATCTTGGGAAGACCTGTTTCGATGGCCTTTGCCATACCGCCCAGTTTCTCAATCTCCTGAATGTGAGCCCAAGCCTTCTCATAAAGCTCCTGAGTGAGTTTCTCTACATAGTAGGAACCTGCCCACGGGTCGATATGCTTGCAGACCTGTGTCTCGTTCTGGATGTAGATCTGAGTGTTACGTGCGATACGTGCACTGAAGTCTGTCGGCAGAGCGATTGCCTCGTCAAGGGCGTTGGTATGCAGGCTCTGAGTGTGGCCCAGTACGGCAGCCATAGCCTCAATACAGGTACGGCCTACGTTATTGAAGGGATCCTGCTCTGTGAGCGACCAACCGGAAGTCTGAGAGTGGGTACGCAAAGCCATACTCTTGGGATTCTTCGCACCGAAGCTCTTCACAATCTTAGCCCACAGCAGACGTCCTGCACGCATCTTGGCAATCTCCATAAAGTGGTTTACACCGATAGCCCAGAAGAAGGACAGACGGGGAGCAAATGCGTCCACATCGATACCGGCATTGATACCGGCACGCAGATAGTCCATACCGTCAGCCAAAGTGTAAGCCAACTCGATATCAGCCGTAGCACCGGCCGCCTGCATATGATAGCCGGAGATGGAGATGGAGTTGAACTTAGGCATCTTCTGAGATGTAAACTCGAAGATGTCGGCAATAATCTTCATTGAGAATGCTGGCGGATAGATGTATGTGTTACGCACCATGAACTCCTTGAGGATATCGTTCTGGATTGTACCGGCCATCTCCTCAAGCTGTGCGCCCTGCTCCAGTCCTGCGTTGATATAGAAAGCAAGGATGGGAAGCACCGCTCCGTTCATCGTCATGGAGACGGACATCTTGTTCAGGGGGATACCAGCGAAGAGCACCTTCATGTTCTCCAGCGAACAGATGCTCACACCTGCCTTACCTACATCACCCACAACACGCTGGTTGTCGGGATCATAGCCACGATGCGTAGGAAGGTCGAAGGCTACGGAAAGACCCTTCTGACCGCTGGCAAGGTTGCGGCGATAGAAAGCATTGGATTCCTCAGCCGTAGAGAAACCTGCATACTGACGGATTGTCCACGGGCGGAAAGGATACATCATACTGTAAGGGCCGCGGAGGAAGGGAGGAATACCGGCTGCAAAGTCAAGGTGCTCCATACCTTCAAGATCCTCTTTTGTGTAAACGGGCTGGATATCAATCTGCTCGGCAGTCTTCCAGTTTGCTGTGATATTATTCTCCTTCTGCCACTCCAGGCCGTTCTTTGCCTCGATGCCAGAGAAGATATCGATATTGTTGAATGATTTACGTGCCATAGTTAGATACCGAGTTTTTGATTGTACTCCTTGAGGGTCTTCAACTGGTCGACTCTCACATGAATATAATTCTCTATGCCTTCTTTCTGCAAGTCCTCCATGCAAGCAGGAGCACCGGCCACAACAAACATTGCCCGGCCGTTCAGATACTTGAAGGCAGGCACTGCATACTCTGCGTATTCATCATCGCTGGAGCATATCACCACAATGTCGGCACCAGCCTTGAGGGCAGCGTCAACACCTTCCTCTACGGTCTTGAAGCCGAGGTTGTCTATCACCTGATATCCTGCTGCTGCAAGGAAGTTGCATGAGAACTGCGCACGAGCCTGACGCATTGCCAGATTGCCGATGGTGAGCATGAAAGCGACGGGCACTTTCTTTGCCTTCTCCGTAGTGAGACGCAATGTCTCAAAGTCGGATGCCAGACGGCTGGACTGTATGCCCTGTCCCTCTGCCTCGGCATTGCCGCAGCACTTACCGCATTTCTCTATCGGCTGCTTGCCCTCACTCTTCTCTGTGAAGTTGGGGAACTGGTTCGTGCCCAGAAGGAACTCCTTACGCTTACCGGCATTGGCATGGCGCGCTGCGTTTGTGTCATTGATGACCTTCTGCACCGTACCGGCCTTTGCTGCTGCGAGGAAACCGCCCTCCTCTTCCACAGAGAGGAACAGCTTCCATGCCTGCTCTGCGAGAGCCTTCGTCAACTCCTCGATGAAGTAGGAACCGCCTGCCACATCCACCATGCGGTCGAAATGACATTCGTCCTTCAGCAACAGCTGCTGGTTACGGGCGATACGCTCTGCAAAGTCTGTCGGCACTTCATAGGGAGCGTCGAAAGGCACCACAACTATGCTCTCCACACCGCCCAAAGCAGCAGACATCGTCTCTGTCTGCGAGCGCAGCATATTCACGTAAGAGTCAAAAATGGTCTGATTGTATGTCGTGGTGTAAGCACATACGTGCATCTTGCAGGCCTCCTTATTATCTGTGTACTGACTCACAATCTGAGCCCACAGCATACGGGCTGCACGCACCTTGGCAATCTCCATGAAATAGACGCCGTTGATGCCGAGGTTGAACTTGATGTTGTTTGCTGCATCCTCAGCAGATACACCGGCCTCGGTGAGCAGAGACATGTACTCATTACCCCAGGCAAGAGCATAACCCAGATCCTGATAGCTGTAAGCACCTGCATCCGTGAGCTTATAGGCATTCACCGTAACAGCACGGAAGTTGGGATACTCCTTGAGAGCAGCCACCATTTCAGGAGCAGCAGTGAGCACGGGGCTCACATCCTTACCCTTCATCACAATCTTCTCGATGGGGTCGAAACTGATGCTGCCGCAAATGCGGGCGGGCTCGTAACCCTTCTTCTTGAAGAATGCGGCGAGCATCTGTGCCAGTTCCAGGCTGTGACGCTGGCAAGTGCGGAAATTCAGCTCCACACAGTCGCAATAGATACCGTCAAGCAAGGTGTCGATATAGTCGGCACTCAACTTGTCGGCAGGAATTGTGAATCCCAGAGAGTCAACGCCACGCTCCATGATGTCGAGCGCTTTCCTGTTGGCTTCCTTGGGACAGTCGCACACAATGTCCTGACGCACATACCATGCGTTGTCGGCCTTCTTGTTGCCGCGCACATAGGGGAACTCTCCAGGCAAGGCATTCACTGTGGCCAGCTTGTCCACATCCTCCTTGAGATAGAACGGTTCCATGGAGAAGCCTTCGTTGGTCCTCCACACCATTTTTTTCTGATAATCCGCTCCCTTGAGGTCTACCTCAATCTTATCACGCCACTCCTGACGTGACGGCGCAGTGAAATCAGAAAAGAGTTTTTCTTTACTTTCTGCCATAATTAATGATATACTTTACACTTTTATGAGTATTCTTCCCCACAAAGATACGTCTTTTTTACCACTTATCCGCCCTCTCTACATTATTTATTAAGTATTTTTCATATTTTTCCCATTTTTCTTCCTCACAACGTCGTACGTATTATTTCTTTTTCCTAATTTTGCTACGGATTTTTGACAAAACCGGTATATAACAACCTAAAGAATTCTAATTTCTATTCTCAAATATGGAATGGCTATCTAATCTTATTACGGCTACAGACTCTGTGGGGCACATCATTCTTCTCTACGCCCTTGTCATCAGTGTCGGCCTTTATCTGGGACGTCTGAAAGTCGCCGGCATCTCGCTCGGTGTCACCTTTGTGCTCTTTGCCGGCATTCTGGCAGGTCACTTCGGTCTCACCGGTACGGCCTCTACCCTCACCTTCATTCAGGACTTCGGACTTATACTCTTCGTCTATTGTATCGGCCTGCAGGTTGGTCCCGGTTTTGTGGAATCGTTTAAGAAAGGCGGTATCTCGATGAACCTCATCGCTGTCGGCATTGTCCTGCTCAACGTCATCTGCTGTATCGGTCTTTTCTTCCTCGTGTTCTATCGCGGAGGAGCCATCACCGGGGAAACAGCCAAACAGCTTGCCATGATGGTGGGTGTGCTCTGCGGTGCCATCACCAACACGCCCGGCCTCGGTGCTGCCACAGAGGCCTGCGGACAGGTCTTCGGAAGCGATGCACCTGCCATTGCCAACGGCTATGCCTGCGCCTATCCTCTCGGCGTCGTAGGTATCATTCTCTCCACCATCGCGCTGCGCTACATCTGCCGCATCTCTCTCCAGAAAGAGCAGGAGCAGATTGAGAACGAGCGCTCAGCCAATCCTCACGCCATTCCTCACAAGACCACTATTACAGCCACCAACGCCGCCCTCATGGGTAAGAGCATCCTGCAGATACGCGAGTTCCTCGGACGCAACTTCGTCGTGAGCCGTATCTGGCACGACGGCGAGATAAGCATTCCCCGCAAGGACACCATCGTGCATCAGGGCGACAAGCTCTACATGAACAGCGCCCAGGACGACGTGGAAGCCATCATCGCATTCATCGGCGTGGAGGACAAGAACTTCATGTGGGAGGAGCAGAGCGTCAACTTCGTATCCAAGCACATACTGCTCACCCAGCCCAACATCAACGGCAAGACCGTGGGCGAAATGCATTTCTCCTCCATCTACGGCGTTAATGTGACCCGCATCCGTCGCGGCGACCTCAACCTCTTTGCCGACCTCAACCTGCGCCTGCAGATCGGCGACCGTCTCGTTGTTGTAGGTCCTGAGGATGCCGTAGACCGCGTGGCAAACAAGCTCGGCAACACAGCCAAGAAGCTTGACCACCCCAACCTCACGGCAATCTTCATCGGCATCCTCGTGGGTATCGTCTTCGGCAGCATTCCTTTGGCTCTGCCCGGCGTGCCGACACCCGTGAAACTCGGTCTGGCTGGCGGTCCGCTCATCATAGCCATTCTTATCGGTGCCTACGGCTATCGCCTGAAACTGGTGGCCTACACCACCACGTCGGCCAACCTCATGCTGCGTGAGATGGGACTTGCCCTCTTCCTTGCCTCTGTGGGCATCAAGGCGGGTGCATCGTTTGTCAACACCGTAGTGGAAGGCTACGGTCTGACATACGTGTGGTGCGGTTTCATCATCACCACGCTGCCCATCCTCATCATGGGCCTCATCGCCCGTCTGAAGTTCAAGCTCAACTACTTCACCCTCATGGGTCTCATCGCCGGCAGCACCACCGATCCCCCTGCACTTGCTTTCGCCAATCAGACGGCCGGCAACGATGCTCCTGCTGTGGGCTACTCTACGGTATATCCTCTGGCTATGTTCCTGCGCATCCTCACGGCGCAGCTCATAATCCTTCTTTTCTGCACCTTATAAAATAACAATATTATTAACCTTAAACAAAAACGAAACACTATGAAGTACGTATGTGAAGTATGCGGTTGGGAGTATGATGAAGAAGTCGGCTATCCTGAAGGCGGTATCGAACCCGGCACAAAGTTCAGCGACCTCCCCGAAGATTTCGAGTGCCCCCTCTGCGGCGTAGGCAAGGATCAGTTCTCTGAGGCTTAATCCTTCTTCTCGTCTTCCTTCTTCTTCGTTCCGAAGAGACCGTAGGTGGTGCGCAGCACTCTGAATTCCGTGCGTCTGTTCAAGGCGTGACAGGCTTCCTGCTTCTCTTCGCTGTCGAGTGAAAGGATAAAACGTTCTGTGAGCGTATCGCCTTCGTGCAAGAAGGGGGTACGCTCTGCCATTTTGCGGGTGACCACCTTCGGACGGTTCTCGCCGTAGCCCTTCGGTGTGAGGCGGTCTGCTGCGATACCGTGGGCGATGAGATAGTTCACCACACTCTCCGCACGACGCTGTGAGAGGCGCTCATTATAGTCGTCCGCACCTCGGAAGTCGCAATGCGCTGACAGTTCGATGGTGACGTTGGAATTCTCCGTGAGCAGCGTCACGAGCGAGTCGAGAGCCTGCGTGCTGGATTCCGTGAGGGCTGCGCTGTCGAACTCGTAGAACACGTTTCTCACCAGCACGGGGGCGTTGATGTTCGCCAGGGGGAACTGCAGCACATACTGCTTCGAGACGCTTGTGGTGTCGACAGAGAGCTCCTCCTTGTGATTGAGGAATCCCTTGCAGGTGCCCAGGAAGACATAATCCACATGCGGCTTCACCTCGTGCTCGAAACTGCCGTCGCCCCTTACCGATATCTTCAGATTGGTGCCGTCGTTGCCCACCATATACACCACGCCTTCGGGCAGTTCGTATCCGTCTTTCTCATACACCCATCCCTTCACCGTCTGCACCACCTCCGGGCAGTGGAAGCTCCACACCTTGTCCCAGCCTCTTCCGTCGCCTCTGTTGGTTGAGAAGAATCCTGTGTTGCGCAGGCCCTCGAAGGTCATGCCGAAGTCGTCGCCGGCGGAGTTCATGGGATACTTCAGGTTCTTCACCTCCCACGCACCGGTGGTGTCCTGCCTGGCAACGAAGATATCGAGTCCTCCCATACCGGGATGTCCGTCCGAGGAGAAATACAGTTCGCCGTTCGGGCGCACCGTCGGATACATCTCGTCGCCCTCCGTGTTTATCGAGGCTCCCAGATTCTCCACTATTCCCACTCCGTGTTCGTCTATCTCCACGCGCCATATATCGTAGCCTCCCACGCCGCCCGGCATGTCGCTCGTGAAATACAGCCATTTGCCGTCGGGCGAGAGCGAGGGATGGGCACACGAGGACAGCGTGTCGGACGTTATCTTCACCTCCTGCGCATTGCCCCACGAGGCATCGCTTCTCGTCGAACTGAATATCTGTGCATATCTCGGATATTCCGCGTCATATGTGCATCGCGTAAAATACATCGTCTTGCCGTCGGGAGAGAAGCTGCACGCTCCGTCGTCGTATTCGGAATTCACATCGCTCTCCAGCAGTTCCGGCTGCGACCACTTGCCCTTGTCGTCCTTCTTCGACATGAAGATGTCGGTGAATTTCGTACCCGTGATGCCGCTCAAGTCGTTTCCCTTTGTCTGCGGACGCGAGGATGTGATATAGAGCTGGTCCCACTCATCGCCGCCGAGTGCCGGACAGAAGTCCTGACGGCGGGAAGAGAGCACCGGCTGTTTCTGTATGGTGTAGAGCGTCGGTTTCGCTTTCCACTGAGGTGCGAAGCGGCATCCCAGAACGCCGTTTCTTGCAATCTGCGAGAGCGGGTCCAGTTCGGCATACGCCTGATAGTTCTTCTCCGCATTCTTGTAGTCGCCCATCTTGTGCTGCTGCTGCGCCAGATACAGGATTGCCATCGAGTCGGGATATTTGTAGCGTATGGCGTTCTGGTATGCTCCCGCCGCCTTTGCGCTGTAGCCTATACGTCTGTAGCATTCGGCCATTTTCCAGGCTCTCTCTCCCCTCTTGTCGCGTTCCGTGCGTTTGGTGAGGGTGTATGCTTTCTTGTATTCCGCCGCAGCATCGAAGTATTCTCCTATACTGAAGAAAAAGTCTCCCTTCTTCACATGCCGTTCTGCGTTGCAACCCGTCATTGCTATCATCGCGAGCACAAAAAAGGCGAGTGACGCCAGACGGTATACTGATTTTCTCTTACACATATACCATCTAAACGCACTCGCCGTGCATTTTATTGCCCGCGCGGCAGCTTACTTCATCTGTCCGCTCACGCTATACTCCACGCCGTTTCTCACGATGACGATATGTCCGTCCCTGAAATACTTGCCGTCCCTGACTGTTTCTCCCTGCGGCTGCTCTGCCGTGAGAGCGTCTATTGCCGTCGGGTCTTCGCCGGGAAGCATCACGGAGCGGAAGTAGTCCACATCCATCTGACTCACTCCGAGATGGTTGATGAAATAGTATTCCGCACGCTCCTTGATGGTGTTTCCGGGCATACCCTGTATCACGTCGAATCTCTCCTTGAGCGCCGACTTCAGACGGTTGCCCGCAGGTGAGAACGATGTGAGCTCGTAGTCCTTGTAGAAGCCGTCTGCGCTGACTCCCAGCAGCGTCTCCAGGAGGAATGCCAGCATACCCGTGCGGTCGGCGCCCCACGCGCAGTGGAAGTAGACGGCACTGCCCAGGCGGAAGTGCTTCACGATGAATTCGAACTCCTCCCTCAGGCGCTTCTGCGTAGCCTCGTTCATGAGGTCGGATGCCAGATAGTCGTTGGCTGCTGCGAAGTAGTAGTCGTCGCCCTCGGTGAATCCGAATGCCGACACGCCGCATCCCATATCCTTGTCGTACGACTCCTTCCATCTGAGGTCTATCTCGGCACCGACGCCCAGGTCACGCAGCCTCTGCAGGTCCTCCGCAGTGGCGGTGACCCATCCGTTGAGTGTGCTGCCGCGATATAGATGTCCGTATGCCAGACGTTCGCCGTCGTAGGTCTGCCAGCCGCCCAGGTCGCGTATGTTGTTGGCGCTGGGAGCGTATATCATGCGCAGATTGCCTGTGACGCGGAACTTACCGCTGCCCACCTTCACGCCTCCGGCCGTGATGCTGTATTCGTAGCTCTTCTGCGGCAGGAGGTTGTCGATATAGGCCGTCTCATGAGCGTCGGGAACGGCCGTCTCCACGGGTTCTGCTTCGCTGCCCTCCTCTTTGTATGTCAGCACGATGTCGCTGAGACCCTTCTGCGGCATGGGTATCATCACACGGTTGGGCACGTCGCGGCGTGCGGGAGGCGTCACGTTGTAGTTTGCCACCACGCTCTCCGAGACGGAGGTGTATACTGTCGAGGCGAGATATCTGCGCACAGCCAGGTTCTCGGCATTCACGGAGAACTGCATATTCATCGCATCGAGCGGCGTGAACACCAGTTCCGTTGCCGGGCTCGTCTCGTCCTTCACGTTCTTGAAGTTCCATGTGAAGTTGTCGATGTCCGTCAGCAGCGAACCGCCCTCCCACGGCAGCACGTATTCCGAATTGCCAACCGGCTGGGCTATGGCGCTCACCTCCTTGGTGTTGAAGAGAGCCACGCAGGGCGTACCGGCAGCCACTCTGTCCACGGGATAGAGCAATGCCTTGCCGTCCTCCACACCGCCCACAGCGTAGAGCGACGTCAGATAGTCGGCACCGGCCTCCAGGTCGAAGGGCAGACACAGCGGCGTGAGACCCTCTGTGGCCTCGATGATGAACTGCGTCTCCTGCACCTTGCCCGTATAGTAGAGACGGAAGTTGTCGAAGCAGGTCCAGGCCTTTGTATTGGCGCAGCGGTAGCCCAGCTCCACCACGGCATCCTCCAGCAGCACGGCGTTCAGCATGTTGGGATAGAGGCCTGCGTCGATGTATTTTCTCGCAGCTCCGGAACCGTTGGGCACGTAGAACGCAGCTCCCTCGGGCTGTGAACCGCCCAGACTGTTGTCCGTCACGCTCTGCACGTCGAAGAGGTTCGTCACCGTCTTCTCGTTATCGTTCATAAACATAGTGCCCGTCACCTTCGATGTGCCGGCAGCATAGTCGCTGTAGGCTGTATTCATGGGGTCGTTGGTGCGCTCGAATCCGTCCATTGTGAAGCGGTAGGCACCGGCGGGAAGCAGCAGCGAGAGCCTCTGGTAGAGCTTGAAGTTGCAGTTGTAGTAGCGCATCAGTCCGCTGGTGACGCCGGCTGTAGTGCTGCTCGTCAGCTCCTCCGTCCAGGCGTCCTTGTAGTTCGTGTCGGAGAAGTCGCTGTTCGCTATCATCCATGTGAGGTCGATGCCGTAGCCCTTGATTGTCACGTTCTTCAGCCACTTCAGCGCAGCCCTCCAGAGCGAGGCCTCTGTGTCCTCCATCTCCAGGAGCGTCTCAGCCAGCTCCAGCTGGCCGTCCAGTGCCGAAGCCTCATCCCCGTAAGTCGCAGTGGCGCCCACCTCGTCGTCGTAGCTCTCCGTCTGCGCCAGCAAACGCTCTGCGATGTAGGTGCGCAGGGCCTTGTAGTCGGCATAGAGAGCGGCGAAAGGCTGTGCTGCCTCTGTGGCGCCCACCACGGCTGCTATTGCCACCTCGTAGTCGGCGGCTGTGGTCCATTCCTTATCATATGCCTCCACCACGGCCCCGAGTATGACCTTCTGCGCAGCGGGCAGCGAGGATGTCAGCGCGTTGGCCGTAGACACGGCGTTCTCCAGCTGCGTCTTGTAGGGACCGAGGTCCTCCGAGGAGAAGTAGTAAGTGAGGCGCACGTTGTTGAAGCATATCCAGTTAGGATAGTCGCCTGCGCTGTAGCTGGGCACTGCGATGCTCAGGTCGAGCACACCGTCGGCTCCCACCCACGTGTAGAGCGTGTGGGTGTATTTCTCTCCCTCGTCGAACTCATCCTTGATGTTGCTTCTGGATGTGGGCTTGGAGTGCCCGTCGGTGGAGATGGCATACCAGTCCCTGATGAGCACCTTGTTGTCGTTGGCCTGCACATAGGCGTTGGAGAAGCGGAATCCGTTGTTGCCGTATGTCACGCAGCGCGCCAGGACGGATGCCCTGTAGAATGCCTGCACGTCCACCTTGTAGAATCCGGGGGTGAGTCCCGTCACCTTCTGGCTCACGGTGGCCTGCGTGCCGGCCGCGTTCTGTATGCGGTAGTCGCCGTTGCTGATGGCCGTACCCTGTATGTTGTTCACCGTCCACCCGTCAGTGTTGGCAAACATGGTGGGGTTCACGATGCTCGACGTCTTGTCCGCCGACGACATGGAGGCGAGGGCTGCCTTCAGTTCCGCCGCAGATGCCACCGTCAGACCTCCCTTTGCTCCGATGGCTGCGATGCGTGCGTTCTCAGCCTCGTCCACGATGGCTATCTGTTCGCCCGCGCTCTTCCATTGCCACACAGCTGCGTTCTCCTCGCCGTCCGCCAGCACCAGTGTGCCGTCGTCGTCTATAGCCAGAAACCATCCCTGCTTGGCGTAGCCCACCTGCGAGTCGGTGTAGATGCAGCGCAGCAGTATGCCGCCGTCCTTCTCTATGGCGGCCCATTTGTGATATGACGACCCGGCGCAGTCCAGTCCGCCGGCAACGATGCGCAGATAGCGTCCGAAGTAGTCGCTCATCTGGAATCGCAGATGCGTGTATCCGCTGAATTCGGAGGCACTGCCTTCGTTCTTCACCACTACGGGCACGCCGTAGTCGTCCACCTTTGCGCCGCTGTTGGACACAGAGGTGACGCCGTGACTCAGGAACTTGCCCGTCTCTGCGTTGTAGAGATAACCTGTGGCATCTGTCACCGGCAGCGCGGCAAACACCATCGCGGGCAGCAACAGCAGTATTGCCGCCAGGCCGAAAAGGGATGTAATTCTTCTCATGGCATTATTTATAGGTTAAGGTTCGTGTTTATCAGCACAAATACGTCACAAAGATACGTTTTTTTGTGGAAAAGTGGACGAGTGGACGAGTTGACAAGTTGTTAGTTTAGGGAAAATGATAGAAATTTATTTGTTATTGAGACACTTTTGCCTTTAAAATTATCAATTATCAACTGTCAATTATCAACTATCAAAGAAAGAGCGCCACACAGACACGCTGCATGACGCTCTTACCTCTTACATTTTACTTCTTACATCATCACTCTCCCGCTCCGCTACCGCCGCTGTTGAGGGTGAAGCTGGCAGTCAACGTCATTGCTTCGCTCACCGTTACGCTGCGGGAAGCGCTTGTGTTGCCGTCGCTCCACTGCGAGAAGCTGTAGCCGGCGTTGGGCTGAGCTGAGATGCTGACACTCGTGCCGGGTGCTACGTCGGTGTTGGCTCCTGCGTCGTACTCGCCGTCGCCGATCTTCACACGACCGCCGCTGCCTGCACTCACGGTAAGACGTACAGTCTCTGTGCCTGAACCGCTGTTGCTGGAGGCGCCGCCGTTAGCTCCGTTCTCGAAGTCGGGGTCGTCGTTGCCGCCCAGAGCCTCGCGTGCCTTCCACTCTGCCACTGCCGTAGCTACGGGCCTGAGGGTCTGCACCTTGCGTGTCTTGCCGCCGAGGGTGACCTCCTGCGTGTCCACGATGTTGCGCAGTTCCAGCGAGCAGCGCTCCTTGAACTTCGGGCCGCAGATGTTGTCGAGCTTCGTGGAGTCGGGACGGAAGCGGATGCGGATGCCCTGCACGATGGTGGCAGGATTGAGGCCGTCCATCCCGGCATAGCCGTCCACTGCCCCGTTCTTCTCCACCTGTGCCGTCGGGTAGAAGATACCCAGCGAACCGAGCTTGACGGGCACTCCCTGTGCCAGGAGTTCGGGCAGGCACTCGCAGATCTGGTTCAACACTCCCTCCACCACGCCGCGGTTGTAGAGCGAGCCGTGGCTCACCATGTGTTCTGCGAAGCCTCGCAGCGAGAGGGTCTTTTGCTGGTCCACCACCGGATAGTACTTGCCGTAGCCAGCATTACGGCTGTTCTTGTTTTGCCTGAGGTTGATACCCAAGGCGATTCTTTCGTTAGCCATACAAATACAATCTTTTTACTTTAAACAAACTGTGATTTAAGAACTCTTTGTTGATGTCCGGAGGTCTTCTTGCCGAGGTGCTTTTCATGACTTCTCCCGTGCACTGAAGCTGCCATTTTCAGCATCGCTACAGCTCAATTCTCCCCTTAATTTCAACACTACAAAGATACGGAATAATTTCCACATACGCAAATATTTCAACGTTTTTTTTCAAGTATTTCTTTAATTTGTTTCTCCGGGTGCAAAAAGAGAGGAAAACGTACAAAAAAAGCCCCACAGAGACGCTCTCTGCGAGGCTGAAAATTTGTTCCTGTCTATAAGTTACTTACTGACTACGGTTTCTTGGGCTGAGTGGGCTTTATGGGCTGAGTGGGCTGGTTGATATTTTGCCCATTAGTCCTATTAGACCCATTATACCCATGCCCTTCATAAGGAATCGTCCCATAGGCTCCATTCTTTTTCTGCCAGTCCTTGCGGGCACGATACATTTCTTCCTTAATGCCGCCTTTCTCTACAAAGTCCCTCTTCTTCCACTCGATGAGCCCACGGATAAGGACATCGCATTGGTGGATTAGTGTGATGGCTATGTTGGCGATAGTCTCATCGGAGCGCTCCTTTATCTGTTCCCGATAGATGGCTGAATCGAGATGAGTTTTGCAGAACGCACGGGTCTGCACGCATCGCGGGTCATCATACGCCCATTGTTCCAACCCTCTCACACGAAGATAATCCTCGTAATCGAGAAGCAGTTCGTGAAGAGATGCCCTATTCACGTTTGTCAACTTCAGCTCCATTTCGCGCGAGGTTATACCGTCAATGTTTCCTTCTGCCAAATTTTGTTTTCCAGACCGTGCAGCTTGAATCATCTGATCAATCGTTCGGTCACCAGTGGAAAGGAATTTGTGAGCAAAGTAGAATGTCACGTCGTAGATGCATTCCGCTTTCTGGAATGCTTTCAACGTCCTATAGTTGTTGTCTTGCCGTAGAAACTCTTTATTTTCGTCTAAGCTCATAAGCGGAATGTTTCCGATTTCGAGGACAAAAATACGATGTTTTTTTTGAATGACAAATTGCTGATGACAAAAATGTGCAATAACATAAAATTTTGACTTTCTGAGGCCAAATATCCGCATTGTAGATTCCCACCAGCGCTCAAAGCAAATATAACCAATAGCCACCCGTTTGGATGGCTCTTTTGCTTTGCAGGATGAACAATGGTGATAACCCTCTTGTTTCAAGAAAAAGGAACAGAAGATCTTATTTTTTCGTTATAGCACTATGACAACATTTTTCCTCTTTAAAACGTTCTTCCGCTGGTTATAGCGACATTTTTGCGCTATTTTCAGCGGAAACCTGAATAAAATTGCCATTTTCCGCTGGTTATAGACACTTTTTTGCTACATTTGCAGCGGAAAACGACAAAAAACATGTCACCATGATTATAGGACGCGAAAAAGAGCAACGAGAACTGATAAGCCTTCTTAACAAAGAAGAGTCGCAGTTTTGTGCCGTTTATGGTCGACGCCGTGTTGGAAAAACGTATCTCATCCGGGAAACCTTCAACTACCAATTCTGTTTTCAACACACCGGAGTAGCCAAAGGAACGCAACGTCAACAATTGATTGCGTTCCGCAACTCCTTATCAGCAGCGGGTTTGAAATGCGCTATACCGAAAACCTGGATTGATGCCTTCGAGTTACTGAAGGAACTCATTAATCGTGCTCCGGCAGGTAAAAAGGTTTTGTTTATTGATGAGCTCCCATGGATGGACACACCTAAAGGAAACCTCATCGGTGCCTTGGAAAACTTCTGGAACGGATGGGCTACTGCACGTCGGGAGAAAGACATTGTATTGATTGTATGCGGAAGTGCAACATCATGGGTTACGAAGAAACTTCTAAAGGATAAGGGAGGTCTTCGCGGAAGACTGACCAGCCGCATAAAGGTTGTTCCCTTCACTCTTCGGGAGTGTGAACTTTTTGCCAACAGTGCAAATCTTGCCTTTGGCAGAAAAGATGTGTTGGAACTTTACATGATTCTCGGTGGCATACCTTATTATTGGAGTTTCCTGAAGAAAGGCCAAAGTGTGGCTCAGAATATCGACCAATTGTTCTTCTCAGAGACAGCTCAGTTGCGTGATGAGTTTGAGGCATTGTATTCAATTCTTTTCAAACGACCGGAGAATTACATCAAAGTCATCGAATGCCTGAGCGACGGCAAGAAATCAGGCATGACAAGAGAGGACATCCTTCGAGAAAGCAAAATCTCCGATGGAGGCACCTTTTCCACTATTCTGGAAGAACTGGAAGAATGCGGTTTCATTCGTCGCTTTGCTTCAGCCGATACCGCAGAAACAAACGCAATATATCAGTTAATAGACAACTACACGCTCTTCTACTACCTCTGTATCAAGAAGAATGCTTTCAGCGATGAGCGTTATTGGTCAAACACTTTCACGTCCACATCACATAACACATGGAAGGGACATGCTTTTGAACGTGTATGTCTTCAGCACGTCCCACAGATTAAGGCAGCCCTTGGTATCTCAGGTGTTCAGACAAACGTGTGTTCTTGGTTTACCCGTGGAACAGACGAGCGACGCGGGGCGCAGATTGATTTGGTGATGCAGCGTGCCGACGGATTTACCGACCTCTGTGAAATGAAACATTCCTCAAACATCTTCACCATTGACAAGGATTACGCGACGAACCTACAGAACAAATTTGATGCATATCAAGAACTGTCGAAAGATAAGCGTACCCTGCACCTCGTCATGGTAACGACAAATGGAGTTGTCCGCAACAGCTACTTTAACATGGTACAGAACGAAGTGACCATGGACGACCTCTTTGCCATCTAATCCGTGCACCCACAAAATATTCGTGTCAAAGTTGAAACTTTGTACGCACCAAGAGCCACCCGTTTGGATGGCTCTTTTGCTTTGTCGGCAGGAAAATGGTTCCTGTCAGCTCGGTTACTTCGGACCGGCGATGCGGTCGTTGCGGAGTCGCGGTCCGGTCGTTGGGGAGTTATTCTTCATTTTTCGTTTTCGTTTTGGTTTTCGTTTGTAGATAGTATACGCCAAAGTCTTTGCAGCCTGGTGGCAGCTGGTGATGCACCAGATTGGACAATACCTCCTTGAGTTGCATGAAGAGACGTTCGCCGGGCGCATCGTTATCCGGCCACATGTGGAAACTAATTGACAGTTGAGAATTGATAATTGACAATTGCTCGATGTCTTTCGGTTTGAACAAGGTGGCAGAAGGGATGGCGACAGCCTTGTGTCCAGCTGAGAGCATTGCCCAGCAGTCTGAACAGCCTTCCGTGATATAGAGTTCATCGCCCGGCTTCAGCATGTTGAGCACGTTCTGGTTGTAGAGAACGCATTGAGAATCCTGCGGAAACCTAAAGCGAGGTTTTGCACCCTTTATCTGGTTTCTGTTCTGGATGCCAATCAACTTTCCTTCCCTATTGAAGTAAGGTATTTGCAGCCACGGAGTGCCACTACGGTCTTTCCATGAAGTGAGTCGGCACCAGCGAACAACCCGCTCATCCAAATGACGCTCATCAAAGAGGAACTTACGTGCCTCTTCGTTCAGCCAAGGACGCTCAAAGAACCGCTCGTAGCGGCTTGCATCGAAAGGTTTTTGTTGAACCTTGAACCCTGAATCTTGAACCCTTGAACTCTCCTCAGTCATGATGACGTTGTGCTCGTCAGCCAACCAACGGCATGCATCAAGGAAATCCTTGTTAAGCACTTTCATAACCAAACTGATAGAGTCGTCACTTTCGCCACAGCTCCAGCATTTGTATTTATGACCCTTGAAGGTCAGAGATGGGGTGTGGTCATCATGGAATGGGCATAGCGCCTTGTGTCGCTCCACATGGAGTCCGAGTCGCTCTGCGACCCCCTCTATTGGAAGGTCGCGGAGCTCTTGAATTTCGAATTTAGTCATCATTCTACACTTTTCACTCTTCACTCTTAACTCCAAGATAGCTCGCTGTCTTGGTGTAGAGTCCCGTCTGGTTCGAGTACGTGACAAAATTCCTATTCGTCCACACAGAAATCTGGTGCTTGGTTCCTTCCTTGCTCTTGCCCAGACTGATACGCAGGTTTTCCAACTGTGCTTCGTTGAAGGGATTAGGCAGACTCTCCAGCATATTCACCTGTCCACGCTTGCGTGTATCTTCCGATGGAACTTCACAAATCATCTGATTGAAGACCTGCAAGCGAGACCAAAGATCATAGTAAGCAAAGTAGACCATCCATTCTCCAATACTACGAGTGTAGGTCATGTCGTTCAGCAACCACAGGACAGCGGCCTTCTTCCACGCGGTAAATATACTGCGATGTGAAATCTCAAAAAGCTCGTCGCTGTCGGCAAGGTTGGCCAGGTCCGCCATCTCCTCGGCCAATTGATCGGCCACACGGTTGAGTTGCTTCACATGGAAACTACCACGTGCATCCTTCAGGCGTTGCAGATACTGGTCCATTGTGGCGATATACTCTTCATCGTAATCTTTCTGCTTGGGTATCTTGCCTATGCGCTCACCACGCGGCACGTACACAATGTTTACACGTGAGAAGAATCCGTTTCTCATATCGCGTTTGTAGAAGGCCTGCGCCACTTCGGGCGTACTGCTCATGGTCATACAGAGTCTGATAATGGGGTTTGCACTAATGCCGCTCTCAGAGCAACGGAGTTGGCCCCCACCCCTCTCCACATCGAATGCATTACGTATAAGTACGCTCATCTGGCTCTTGGAACCTGCGATACGCGAGGCTGCTTCGCACTCACTCAAATTGAGGTACTGCGTAAGACCGCCGTTCTGCTCCAGAGCCTGTGCGTTCTGGGCAAATGCCGGCTTGGTTATATCTTCAGGGGGATAGAGGAAGTAGATATCAGACGGGCGTTCCGGCTTAGTCTTATTTGCTGCACGCGATTTCATCTGGCTAGCCCATTGTGCCAGTCGTTGGAAGTCTGCCTGGTCGTGCTCATAAGAGTCACGGCATACCACAGAGACCAAATGGCTCAATTCTCGCTTACCAATACCCGATACACCTATTAGATGTCCGAGCTGTCCGGGACCAATCTCGTATGATTTCCCGTCACTATACTTCATCTCCACGTCGTGGATATGGGATGACAAGGCTGGAAAACCCATGGGTTTCAGCGGCTGCTGCATTCTAGCAGAGGCTTTTGAGGTGAAGAACTTCAGGAATTCGGTGCCTCGACCAAAACTTGGCTCCTGAGGAGGAATGGGTGAAAAAATATCGTATGTCATTGTCTTATAAAGATTTAAAATAAAACTTAAAGATTGTGATTGTTTGAACTATCTCAAATCTCAAATCTCAATTACTTTATTTTGCAATCACAATCTCTTCTCTCCATATACTATATATCTAATTATTAAATAGTTATAAATACTATAAGAAGAGGTGTTGTGATTTGCTGAGATAAATATTTGTTATTGAGATATTGAGATTTGAGATTTTGCTCTCCTCTACGAGGCTACCCCTTCCGAACCCTCCTCTCCTAGGCGAGCAATCGTTAACAACTCTTGAGCTGCTGCGAGGCAGAAGTCTTTGAATGAGATTTTTCCACTATAGAGCTGTCCGTAGCGGAACGTCGGGTAAACGACACCGTCTGTGCGTACGTTTACGTTAACACAATCGCCCACGTACATGTGAGCGTTACGTGGCTCGGTTTTTACCTCCTTCTCGGAAGCTTTCTCAATAATGAGAAATTTGTCTTCGTCGCTGCGTGTGAAGTAGCCTTCAGAGAAAGAGCCCACAGGCATGCGTCCCGGTTTTGTTGAAAAAACCTTCACGTCCACACACAAATGCGTGTCCGGGAAGAAGCGGTTGCGGTAAGCAACAGCAAAAGGTGAATCACCACGGAGCATCTCATCGAGGATTGCTCCAACTGCCTTTGGCCCGTGCGAACCAGAAGGTCTTTTCTTAAAAAGTCTTGTTGCCATAGAAAACTATTTTGGCGTTATGAACGTTGGCTCGTACCTTCGTGGCAAAAGCGCGTTCATGAACGCCGAATACGATAGGGATTGAAAATATGAATCCCCATTGCATTCACTGAATCCCTATCGCTGAGACATAAAAAAAAACCGCAAACACCTGTAAAATGGCATTTGCGGCTCATGACTTTTTTTTAGAAAAAAAAACTAAATCCCTATTTGGGACTTATTGTCAATCCCCATTGTTTGCTTTGTGGCTTGTATCTCTATACCCCGACCTAATCTTACTACCCCTGCTATTTGGAGTCGTTAACTCACGGGTACCATACTCATCAAAATCCTCTTTAATCTCCGCACCAAGATCTTGCTTTTGCATGTTTTTTGTTGGTGGAGCTACTACATCAAGAATTTTATCCAACGTTGTTGTGTCTGCAGGTTTGTTACCTTTATCAAAATCGTGTTCGCCAAACTGCACATAAGTATACTTGGGATGTCGTCTTCCTGTTGCATCGCTAGTCTCGTAATCCTTTTTTCTGTACCAAATTCTATTGCGGACTATCTGCCACTTCCTGGGACCTTTCTTCCACGTAATAGCTTTTCTCTCTACAAGCTGATTTATAAAATAACGAAGCTCGACTTTATCTTTTACCCAAACAATATGGTGGTTCGTGTCAGCACCTGAGAAGACTTCATTAAATATGATTTTATTTTTCTCATCAATATCTACAATATGCTCAAGATTTTCTCCAAGATTTACATCTTTAAAATCTTCAATAAAATGCTTATCTATTAACTCATTATGCAGCCATTCCAATAGTAGTTTTTCTTTCCCTTTGTATTTACGAGGACAAATTAAAGTAAACGAATATTGTGAATAGTCGCGTTTTCCAATAATCCCACTCGGTTGCTCTTTCTTAATTGTTCTTTTCCGCAGACAAGTCTCAATCTTTTCCGAAAGCCATTCTTCCTCTTCATAGTGGTTTATCCACTCACAGAGACTTGTGCTGCACTCTCTCAATCGGTCGAGAAACTGCTGCTCTTCCTCTTTGTCTGCGTTCTTCAGTTCCCTTTCAAGCGTATAGGTAAGCATATCAGAGATAGACTCGCAATAACGGATGTTATAGTGTTGACAGAGTACAGCTCTCACAATCATGAAAACAGCCCCCGCAACCAACATTTTGTCTTTGTCATCCGCGTCTGGTTTCCATTTGCGAATGTCGTTCACCAATAGAGTCCAAAGTCCGTCAACTTTGTGTTGGTTCACGTCATCTGCAGTCATCAGGAAGTCTAAGAGGTAGGCTGATTCCCTGAATATATCTTCAGCCTGAACCTGCACCCCCTTCAACCGATTCATCCTTGGGGTAAAAGCCCTACAGGAAGCTAAGCTCAGCGGATGTATCCTGAACGTGTTTCGGAGCTTTTCTCTTGCGGTTGTTGTTAACAGTTGTTCCATCTTTTTGTTGTTTGATGTAGTTTGTAGCTCTGTCGAGCCAGTCATTTATTCCATATTCTCCAAAGAGATTTTTCGAGAAAAGCATTGAGAACGTATCTGCCTTCATTGAATACGTCAACCTTACTTCTTTTCCACATACCAACTCACTTCCATCATCGTAGGTTAATGACAGTCCAAAGGCATCACTCGTTATATTGCTGCCTATCAACCCTATGATTTGTTTTATGTCGCGTTTGCGTTTATCTACTATCCTTGGTCCAAAGGGGGCCTCCAGTTCTAACTTGCCTCGCTTAGCTTCCCACATCTCTTTCATTAAACGCTTCAGTATTGGAGTATTATTGATGTAATCCATCACCCGTGGATCCAGTGTACCCGCGCCAAAATAGATTGTCATCTTTTTTACCCTACACTTTTCTTTTAATATGAGTTGTCGGTTGTAGTCCCAATAGTCTTTCGGAACTGTTACCGGGTCTATTTTTATACAGAATTCATATCCTGTGTTCTGCATCAAGAAGTTTAGGCTCTCCTGAAGCAGCTTAGCAGCCACATCGGTATTGCGCCACGCGTCATTCTCCTTCATAATAGCTATCAGGTTTCTACCCTCGCGGCAGTCCAGAAATATATAGCTGAATGGATTATCCGGAATTGGGTCTTGACTTATCGGGTCGGGATCAGAAGGATTAGTACTCTGGTGCTTAACCCAAATTCGCCTTATCTTCTCATTCTCAAGCCTCAACCATACAACGCGTCCCTTACCGTGAGCCAACACCTTGCATGGAAACTTATCGGCTCCCGCGCCATTTTTTTTCACACGCTGAATTCTCACGTCGGAGTTGCGTTCGCCAAAAAGACGGTCTAACCAAAGGTTCTTATCCTCTGTCGACATACCAACTTTTACATCTTGCGAAATAAAGAAATCACCTTGCACCGCCTCGGCGGCACAGAAACTATAGGTGTAAAGAGCATAACTATCCATAGGTGGCTGTAGGATTTGAATAATACATTTAGACCGCAAAAATACGGAAAATAATTGGAAAACCTGCGAGAACGACAAAAAATAAGCAAAAGTCACCTTTTTTTATACGTCACAAGCGGAATCTGGCGCAAGCAAAAGAAACTTTCAATAAGGATTTTAAAGGAGCGGGAATAATATAAGCGCAAAAAAAATGTCATTACTTTGGTGGAGATTGAAAAAAAATGCGTACCTTTGTAGTTAGAAAGGAACAACCACAATCTATCAGGGGTAGCACGACCTTCTCGCTTTGTTGAGCACCATCAATGCTCACGAAAACTGTACCGCCATGCAAGGGCTCAATCAGTCACAAGCATGGCGGTATTTTTTAGCGAATCAACGGTGTCCCTCTTCCATCTTACTCTCAAACCTATCAAGGATAGTGATTAGTTTACTATGGTGTTTTATCTTTAGTGGATATAGCGAACTCTTTTCGTTTACTCCTATCATTAGGATTTCGTCTGCATGTTCGCAGATATAGGTATTACGGGCGAATGCGGTTACTTTGGATTGACGAGGTGATGAGGAAGTGCAAATGATGAGCAGACGCTTTGTGGCAAGCAATGTCTGCAATTCTTGTGGAATACGCTTATACATTTCTCTTGCCAGAACGAGTATAATAGGCTGTTGTCCTTTTACAAGAAAGTCCCATACATCTTTCTCCAGATGGCTACTGAAACCGCTAATGACACATTGTCCCTCATCACGCATCATCGTGGCCCAATCATAGCATTTCAGCACCATATCTGGTGGAATAGTATTGGAGGCTAAAAACGCCGTCTTGGGTTGATTAAGAAGGTCACGGTTACCGATATATTCCATTATCATTTACATTAGTTGAATGGGCATTGTGCAACACCTTGATTTGTTCGTATTGCTGCTCCTCAACTTTAATTGTGCTAGTACAGCAATTAATTGTAACTATTGAAATTATAATCGGAGCAAGAATTGAGATTATGAGACCTATTATGGAGATACGTAGACTTGTCTGTGTGTGTTTCAGGCTCTGTTGTGTATGCTCCAAATTTTTTATTGCTGTTACTGTTTGGGTCCTTATCTCTTCTAATTCTCTTTGACGATAATAATTATCATATAAGTCGTTTAACTGTTGCAAGCATATTGAAAGAGCATTAGAGTAGAATTTCTCGTTATCTTCTACTTGAATTTCAACGCCAAGAAGAATTTGTGGAACTGACATTGCCCATATCCAATATGGTTCACTCTCTTTATTCTCCTTACAAACATTAATAAGCCACTCTTGCACTTGATATAGATACTGCTTTTTCCCTTCAAGAGCAGACTTTTGACAAGAAATACCCTCATTGATATATTCTTCAAGCTTTTGTACTTGATGTTCCTTTATGGTCATGTTATTTAAATATTTATTCTTTATTCAATTCTTCACCCATTCTATACTTTATATCGTAATTAATAATGAAGTCTAGCTCTTCGTCAGTAAATTCATAATGTTTGGCCAACACTTTGTCTATCTCATCCATTATATCTTTGCAGTAATACTTTTGATATGTTACCGTATTCTGTATTCCGTTTGTTTTACTATTTATTATATAATGTTGGGCATTATTTCGCAGTCCCTTCTCCATTTGAACACTCAATTTCACGAGCATACTTTCTATAGATTTTGTCGGATAATTAAAATTGCAGCCAAACATCCAACCCTCGGTAAAATTAAATAGATCATAATTACAAGAATAGTACCACCAAAATAAACTACTATTTAAAAGAGCAGAAAAAACTTTGGCATCATATATTCCATTAAAAGATGCTATTCTATTGCTTGTTGTATCTGAATCAAATGGATTATTTAGAACAGATATCCAATAACCACCACCAGCACTCCTATAATACAAGGAATTACCTTTTTTAGGTGCCATTTGATATTCCGCAATTTCTTTTTGACAATAGAATTTTTCTTTTATGTTTTTTTCTATTGGTGAGCCAATCTTTATAAAGGAGCCTTCCTTATTTTGTTCGGTATAGACATAACTCAAATTTTGGAATAAGAAATCTCTAGTAGAAGCATACCAACGATATATGCCTGTTGTATATATCGGACTTGCAGAAATTTCATCTTTAGAACACACAAAAATTGAAAGTCGTTGCAGAACTCCATAAAACAATTGAGCCGGTCTTTGATGGAAAGTAGATACATGCAGACCCTTGCCTTTTTCTTTGAGTAATCTCTGTAAAGCAGACATATTAGAATTTGAAAAAGCGGAAATGGGAACAATTATTCCTATTTCTGACATTTTTTTCATTATTTTAAAACTTCGTTCTATAACAAAGGCATAAAGGTTGTTGCATTCTATCGTAATATAGTCTCGTAGTTTATAAATATCACTTACGGCCTTTTTTGTTTGCTTATCCTTCCGTGTATATACCACATACGGAGGATTACCAATAATCACATCGAAACCGCCATTTCCATTAATTATATCATAGTATTCGGCTAACCAATGGAAAGGTTGATGAGAAGCCTCCCATTTATCATAATTCATATAAGAGGCTGTTGATTTATGGAGATTCTTGTTGAGAATGATATTCAACTCCTTCAGACGTTCTTTCAACTCTTTCTTTGCCTCTTTGTATATATCGAGATTTGTTTCCTGTCCGAGTTGCACAAGTTTAAAACGTTCATATGCTTTCGCAACTTTGGTCATCTCGTCGTTTACCTTCTGCTCAAATTCTTGTTGAGCAAAGAAATCTGTAAACGAAATGCCATCCTTCATTTCCTTTTCAGTTGCATACCCCACAAGGGTGTTTCCGCAACGGATATTAAAATCAACGTCGGGCAAAGGCTCCAAACCAAGATTGAGGTCACGAGGATTGACATCCACAACAGCCACCATCTTCAGGAACAGTCGGAGTTTTGCTATTTCTGTGGCTTCCACCATAATATCAACACCATACAGATTGCGCAAGATAATGCTCTTGTAGATAAAGTATCGAACGTTGCTGCGATACTTCACACTCAACTCCTGCAACTCATCCTTAAACAGATTGGGATTCTGTGCCTGCCAATCCTGCATACGAGATATACAGGTCTCATAGAGCGGTTCTAGAATGTTGAGCGCAGCAAAGAGAAACGCGCCAGAGCCGCAAGTCGGGTCGAGAATGGTAACCTTTTGCAACTCATGATAGAAATGCTTCACAAAGAGATGGTCATCAGTTTGTGCAAGCAGGTCTTGCACAAATTGGCGAATGTCGAGATTGTAGGTGATGAAATCGTTAATCTCCGTTATTTCACCATTCTCTATCTTCGTCTTGATGCTCTCGTAGCGTTGCAATCGTTCTATTGTCTCACGCCAAATCTCTGTTGGAAGAGCAAAGTCCTCCGGAGTGCGTTCGTTCCAATGGCTGCGACGCTCCAGCAGGTTTGGTTTTGTTGTATCAATACCAACAGCAATCTCTTCGGGTATTTTCAATCCAGCGCCCTTCTTCACGGCATCATAGATGTATGTGTCGCCGCTATTCTTTAGGAACTGCCAGACTGCGCCATTGGGCTTAAAAGGCTTTTCATCTGCTTTCTTGGTGGCATCCATCAAGAACGGCAGAATGGTGTTGCGGCCAATATACTCCGTGATGTCCTCCTTAGTATAATAGGCGCCCATCTGGGCTCTGTCATTGATATACTGCTCGAAGATGTAGCCCAACACGTCGGGATTGATATCCTTTCCGCTGGCAGTCAAGCGGTCGTCAAGATGCCAACGCCATTGGTCGAAGAATGCAAACAGACTTTCGAAAGCCTCATCCTTGATGTCAATATTACCATAGCGCTTCTCCAGTTCGTGCTCATCAAACATACCGCCGTTCAGATACGGTATACGACCATATGTACGCACGAATTCCTGTTCATGACGAGGAGCGTTAAGTCCGTCGTGAAACAGGTTTATCAAGAAACCGCGATAGAAAGAATAGAACTTGTTGCTACCCTTCTCTGATTTCACCCACTTGAGTTTATCGCTCAGATAGTTGACATTCTGGTCGAGGAAACCTTTCTTCTGAATGAAGTAGCAGAACATCAGACGATTGAGCATCACGCTGGTGTACCATTGTTTGTTGCGGTTCTTCTTGATGTCGGTTATCTCATCATCGATGCCGGAAATGAACTTGGCAAAATTGGTATGCTCCTTGCGGAAACCTGTATAGAAATCCTTTGTTATCTTTTCAGAGTTGACTACAAAGCCAGCTTGAACGCGCTCTTTAACGTCCACGATGGTGGTCAGCTCATCAAGGTCAAAGCCCATATTCTCCGCCTTCTCAAAAAGGAAACTTGCCTGAGCGACTGACCCATATTCAACCAATACCAAATCGCGTTTTTCCACCTTCTTCACAGGCACAACCCAAAGATGATGCTGACTGTTGGGAATGTGGTAAATACAGATATAATCGTTGGCCTGTCTGCGCAAACGGGTGTCTATCTTCTTGCACATAGAGGAAGTGGGAATTTCCTCAACCCGGGAGGTTAACACCTGAAATCCGCTACGCTCTGCAATCTCTTGAAACTCGTAAACCGTATCGTCTATGTTAAGATTAAAGGTAGTCTGGCCCTTTGGATTGTTCCAACCCATTCCGCTGATGAACAGTTCGAGAAAACTACTCTCTGCGATGTACTGATTGAATTCTTGCCGAGTCATGATAGATTATTTTTTCAGTCCCATTGAGCAAATGATGGACGGGTCTTTGTGTTTATTATGGTCTTCGTCAATTCGACACAGAGTGCCGTTCTTATGCATCTCCAAAACAGACTCTACGGTATCATCTGCTGTGCTTGTGCGGAGCATACGACCGAGAATGAACTTGGTGCTTTCAAGCAGCTGATAGTTGTAGATGTCATCGATAGCAAACTTGAGCAGTTGTTTTTTCTCTTCGGAGAAGAAAAGTGTTGCCGGCTGTTCGTAGTAGTGCTGCAGCAATTCTATGATGCGATAGCGAGTGGAAAAACGATTTCCGAGGATACCGCTGACGTTGGTGTTGTCCTGCTTGACATTCTCTACGGCACTCTTCACCAAGTCGAAGTGATTTTCAAGAGGCGTTTCCGTTGGCGTGTCTGCCTTGCAGGCCATAGCCTGAAGAATACGTTTCTGAGACTGCGTGATGATTTCTCCCTTAGAATTGTACCACGAAAGAACATCGTAGTCGTTGTAGGTCTTAACATAAGTGATGACACCATCCTCATCAAAAGAAGATGCCTTTTTCGTAGAATAGATGACATCGCTCAGAGCCGGTATAATTTGCTTAAGCTTGGGATTTGCGTCTGTGGCATTCTTCCATATCTGATAAGCCTGGGAAGCCAAATCCACATCGCCGTCATCCTCATCATCAAGGGTGCCGCTCTTTTCGTTGTAAATGTCGCGCAAATTGGTTTCGTTACCTTCAAAGAACAACTCATCGCTGCCCACAATGTCTGCGTTCTCATTGATACGGGCATTCAGACGTTTGCGCAAATTGATGATGGCTTCCACTCCATCTGCAGGGAAGAACGAATAGCAGAAGATTTTATCAAACTCCTGTCCGATACGGTCCACACGACCGGCCCTCTGAATCAGGCGGATAATGGCCCAAGGAAGGTCATAGTTGATGATAACGTGAGAGTCCTGCAGGTTTTGACCCTCGGACAAAACATCAGTAGCCACCAGAATGCGCGTCTCATACTCTGGAGCGATATTGGCCTCGTTGCTGATGGGCGAAAAACGCTCTACAATGGAGGTAGGGTTTTCGCTCTTACCTGTCGCAATGGCTATCTTCTTAGCACCACGTTTTTTCAGTTGGCGATATACGTATTTGGCGGTATCACCATATTGGGTAAAGATGAGAACCTTATCTTCCTTATGTTGTCCATTAATCAGCTTTTCCAATTCGTTGAGTTTTTCGTCGGTCTGCGGATTCCATTTGCCACAGAGCTTAATCATGTCGATGACGATTTCGCAATCCTTGCGCAAGTGCTGTTTCAACGTGCGTTTGAAGTAAGCGGAATCAATCCATGCAACATTATTCTTCTGGGTCAAGAAGTTATAGTATTGCTTTGCTTTTGCAAGATAGATATTCATATCGGTAGGAATATCCACGAGTTCATCACCACCAGAGTTGTCGCCATTGTTGCCGACACTCTCAAAAACGTCGTTGACATCTTCATCATCCAAAAAGTCCTCTGGCAATTCATTCTCGTCGCCCAGAGGGAGAGGAAGTTTGTTATCAATAGCATAGATGAAGACCGCATTGCGAAGAATGTGGCGATAGAGAGTCAGAAGGAAAGAATATCCGCTGCTGTCCACACGCTTGAAGAAGGTACTCTTGCAGAAGCCCATCATACGCTTTCCTGCGCGGGAAAGGTTTTCGAGTAGGTCTTTTACGCTCTTGGAGGCATCGGCTGTCTTTCCTTTGTCTTCATAGAGAGACAATCCATATCGGGGCAAACGAAGTTCGCCCATCATATTGACCATCTCTTCGCTATAAAGACGGCTATACTGATCACCAGGAGTCACGTTAAAGGTTTTGGACTTGGGGATGCGCTCTGGGAAGTATGACTTGTGACCATCATGAAATTCCAGATATTTACGTCCATCTTTGGGGTCGGTTTTGGCGTAGTTGTCCTTGATGAAGGTGCGGGTGCGGCGCACGAGAAACAGCTTCATCAACTCCTGCCAGTCCTCAATCCTGTCGCTCTTCTCAAAGGCCTTGATGCTGCGGATAAACACCTCGCTGTGCTTCTGCAAAAATGCACGGTCGCCTCCTATCGAATGAACATATTCCTCAGGACGTATACCGAGATCATCATCTTCGCTAATGAAGAGTTTCAGTTGGTTTGAGAGGTCTTTAAAGTCCTTGTTGTAAGGAGTTGCCGTAAGGAGCAGGACGTTGCAGTTCTGGCGCTCAATAAGACCCTTGATGTTGCGATAGCGAACACCCTTGTCGTTGCGCAAGTTGTGACTTTCATCGACAATAATCAGGCGATAGTAGCGAGCGTTGTCAATGTCTATAGGTTTGGCCACAGACATGATGTCGGCCTTCAAGTCATACTTCTTGCGGTATTTATCCCACATATCCTGAAGGTTGGCCGGACAGATTATCAACGTGCCGCTGGCAAAGGTCATCTCATAAATCTTGGCTATGGCACAAGCTGTGATTGTTTTACCCAAACCGACCACATCGCCAATCATCGCGCCACCACGTTTCTCGTTCTTCAGATGACGGGCTGCTATTTTGACGGCAGTCTGCTGGAAGTCAAACAGCTCGTTTTGGAACTCGGGAGGCAACGTAAACTCCTTGATACCGCTTCTGGCATCTGCGCTAAGATGATAGGCGGTTTTCAGATAGATATAGTATGGAGGAATAACTTCTTCACTCGCCCAACTGTTATCAATGGCTTCAATCAGTTCCTTGGTGATGTCGATGCAGAAACGGTCGTTCCAACGGTCGTCAAACCAGTCGGAGAGTTTCTTGGCGCTGTCGCTGTCGCTGAATTCTGCATTCAATTCTCCCTGCTTCGTGAGTCCGGCATAAGTGAGATTACTGCTGCCCATGATAGCCTGAATGGGATTGAATGTGTCATCGGGTCGATGCGCCAAGTATAGTTTGGCATGAAGCGGTTCCTTTACATAGAGTTTGACACAAACCTTATCTTCCTTCAGTTGGGCCGAGAGTCTGCGAAGCGTCCACTCGTCTTGTGCTGTCGGGAGACCAAGTAACAACTGTTTACGAAATTCACGCGCTATTTCCAGCTTGCATTGCTGAGCGTATGCTGCATCGGGAAGTTGCTCCTTAGAATACAACTTGCGCACCAATTCTTGGTCCGGCTGGTGCATACCAATGAGCAATCTGCAGCATCGGAACATCTGCTGATTTCCTTCATAAACGTAATCACCGGGTATATTGTCAATCTGGTTGACTACCAATTGCCATCCACGAAGATTAAAATAACCCACACAGAAGTCTACTCGCTTAACACCCAAATTGGTAATAATGTCCTGCAGGCCCTGCGTGAATTTGGTTTCTATGTTATCATAAATGCGTGCCATAAGTGCGCTTTAAGGTTAGAGCATCGCACTTATTGGAATAATGGGTTTCCGGCAACTATTTAGACACGAAAAAGCGTGGACGCTTATTCGTGTCTGAGGTTGTAGGAAAGACCCATCCAAGATATAAGTTTAATGCCCACGCTATAAGCGCAGACATTAGACAATTATCGTTACTTGGATTGTATTTCTAAAACTTCCTACATTTCAGACACTCCGAATAACTGCTAATGCTGTTATTATTTTACCATTAAGATTTGATTGGGCACCTCCGCTGAGGGTTGTTTTGCTCCTGAAAAGAATGCATTTCACGCCCTTTCGATTGCAAAGATAATATTTTTAGTTGACAAGTAGACAAGTTAACAAGGAAACAAGTCGTTACTTTTGGAAAAATGGCTATTTTTTGTTTTTCTTGAAGGATTTTTATCGTTTATACGATGTCTTTTGGCAACGGCTATCTTAGAAAGTAACTTATAGACAGGAATCATTTCCTGCCAAAAGCAAAGAGCCCCGCCAATCGGCGAGGCTTTTTTGCGTTTCATATTATAAAAATGCCACACATCAGCTATATCCCGCCCAGGTCCTGCAGGTGTTTGGAGGTTAGAGGTTAAAGTTTAAGTTTTTTTTTGTATCTTTGCAGCCGTGATGAGGAAAATACTTGGAACCATATTTCTGTCGCTGCTGTGCTGCGGCACATCCGGAGCAAAGGCGGAGCGCGGCAGCTACGACTTCATCGTGCCGGACAGCGGGAGTTTCACCGCCGCCATACAAGCCGCCAACCAAAGGCCCGACACACAACGGCGCTACCGCATATTCATCCGCGCCGGAAAGCACCGCAGCGAGGGAGACGGCACGCCCATGAAGGTGACCGCAGACGGAAAGGAAATCACCGTGCCGAGCCCCATCACCACACTCACGGCACCCAACACCAGCATCTGCGGGGAGGGAATGGAGCTGTCGCTGATAGAATCCGTGCCTCAGCACGAGGGTATCGGCATCACGTCCACGCTGTTCGTCAAAGAGGCCGACAGCACATACATACAGGGCATCGAACTGTGGTCGAACTACAAGGCAGACCCCAAGGCCTTCGCCAACCGCTCCGTGGCGCTGCGCGAAAGGAGTTGCCGGGGGAATATCCTCACGGACGTCTCGCTTCTCAGCAATCAGGACACATACTACACCAACGCAGGCGGCACCACATATCTGGAAGGCTGCAAAGTGCAGGGCACGGTGGACTTCATCTGCGGCGGAGGCACGGTCTACTTCAACCGCTGCGACATAGTGGTGAGAGCGCGCGAAGGCAAGGGCGACGTCATCTGCGCTCCGTCCACAGAGACAGGCCTGCCCTACGGCTACGTCTTCAACCGCTGCCGCATCCTCGGAGCAGAGGAGCAGAGCGGCAAGTTCCTGCTGGGACGTCCCTGGCACAACGCTCCGCGGGCCGTATTCCTCCACACAGAGATGCTGCTCACACCGCATCCGGGAGGATGGACGGAAATGCACGGCACCCTGCCCCGCCTGTTTGCAGAATACGGGAGCACGGACAGCAACGGGAAAGCCATAGACACAGAAAAACGGCGCACACAATACCGCAACAGGGAAGGCGTTCTCACAGCCGTCTCTCACCCCGCCACACTCACACCCGAAGAGGCGGCACAATACTCGACCGACAACGTCTTCCCCGGCTGGCATCCGGAGAGAAGTGCAGCACAGGTGATGCCGCCCGCCGTGCGCAAAAGCGGAAGGACGCTCTCGTGGGACGACATCCCGGAAGCCTTCCTCTACGCCGTATGCCGCGACGGCATCGTTGTGGATTTCACCACGGAACCGCGCTACAGGATACCGCGAACCGATGCAAAAGACTCCCGCTACACCATACGCTGCGCCAACCAACGCGGAGGACTCGGCCCGCACAGCAATGAGGTGCATTAAAAAACCTTAAACTTTAACCTTTAACCTCTAACCTTTAAACTAAAATTCGTACCTTTGCATGTGAATAATGTAAAAGTACAACGAAATGAGACGTTTCCGGCTAATCATCGGCCTGACGGCAATACAGGCTGCCGCCTTCGCACAAGGCACCATAGAAGACTACCAGAGAGCCTACGGGCTGTATGAGAAATGCAAACCCGCGCTGGTGAGCGGATGGGTGAGCAACGTGAAGTGGACGAGCGACTCCACCTACGAACTGCAGTACTACTCCGACCCCGCACCGCAGCGTGAGAGGAACCGCCAGAGCCCGCGCATGCAGGACTTCGCCACGAAGCAGGGCCCGCAGTTTGTGGAGCGCCATTGGATGAACGAGGACAGCGAGCGCTGGGGCACACCCGCCCTCTCGCCCGACAGCACGATGAAGGCCTACATCAAGAACGACAACATCTACGTGGCGAAAACCGACGGCAGCGAGGAGCGCCCCCTCTCGACGGACGGCACGCTGGGCGCATACTACAGCACACGCATACAATGGAGCCCCGACGGCAAATACGTGGCTGCGTGCCGCATACGGCCCGTGAGCCAGAAACGCTACGTCTACTACGTGGAGTCCTCGCCCAAGACACAGCTCCAGCCCATACTCCATCAGCAGGAATACGCCAAGCCCGGCGACGAGCGCACACAGAAGACGCCCTGCATCTTCGAGGTGAAAACAGGCAGAGCCGTCGTGCCCGACAATGCGCTCTTCTCACAGCAGTACGACCTGTGGGGCCCCGAGTGGCTGGAGGACAGCAGGACGCTCGTATTCGAATACAACGAGAGAGGACACAAGGTGCTGCGCGTGCTGGCTCTCGATGCAGAGACGGGCGAGGTGCGCACCGTCATCGAGGAGACAAGCAAGACGTTCGTGAACTACAGCCGCCACTTCCGCCACAACCTCAAAGGAGGCGAGCGCATGATATGGATGAGCGAGCGCGACAACTGGAATCATCTCTACCTCTACGACGTGAAGAAAGGCAAGGTGGAACGCCAGCTGACGAAGGGAGAATGGGTAGTGAGACAAGTTCTACGAGTGGATGAAGAACGCGGACTTATCTTCTTTAGTGCGAGCGGATTAAACAAGGACGAAGACCCATATCACGTGCACTACTGCGTCGTGGGAATCGACGGCAAGGGAATGCGCGACCTCACTCCCGAGAAGGCCAATCACAAGGCCGTGTTCAACGAGAGCTATACCCGTTTCGTGGACACCTATTCACGCGCCGACCTGGCACCCGTGACCGTGCTGCGCGACGTAAACGCAGCGGCGGAAGCAACAGTGCTCTCACGCGCCGACATCTCCAAGATAGAGGCCAACGGATGGAAGGCTCCCGAGATATTCACAGCTCCGGGACGCGACGGCAAGACACCGATGTGGGGACTCATCTACAGGCCCACGAACTTCGACCCCTCACGCTCCTATCCCGTCATAGAATACATCTACTCGGGCCCCGGCGACGCCTACGTGCCGAAGAGTTTCCAGTCGTACAACGGATATATATCCTCGCTGGCCGAGCTCGGATTCATAGTGGTGCAGCTCGACGCGATGGGCACCTCGTACAGAGGCAAGGCCTTTGAGGAGGTGTGCTACAAGAACCTGAAGGACGCAGGTCTGCCCGACCGCATCGAATGGATAAAGGCCGCAGCAAAGCGCTATCCCTATATGGACATCGAGCGCGTGGGCATCTACGGATGCTCGGCCGGCGGACAGGAGAGCACTACGGCTGTGCTGCTGCACGGCGACTTCTACAAGGCTGCATTCTCCGCCTGCGGATGCCACGACAACAGGATGGACAAGATATGGTGGAACGAGCAGTGGATGGGCTATCCCGTGGATTCCAGCTATGTGGAATGCTCCAACGTGGAGAACGCACACCTGCTGGAGCGCCCGCTGATGCTCCTCGTGGGCGAGATGGACGACAACGTAGATCCCGCCAGCACGATGCAGGTGGTCAACGCACTGGTGAAGGCCGGCAAGGACTTCGAACTGGTGGTGCTGCCGGGCGAACACCACACGATGGGCGGCAGCTACGGAGAACACAAGCGCTACGACTTCTTCGTGAAGAATCTCCTGGGCGTGAATCCCCCCAAGTGGAGCGACCTGAAGAAATAAGCAACGATGAAAAGACTGCTGACCGCACTCCTGCTCACATGCCTCTTTGGGGCAATGAACGCCCGCGAGGAGATACGCCTCACCACAGAGGAAGGCACGGTGGCGATGCTCCCCGCCATGATATGGAACGGCAAGGAATGGAAGCAGGTGAAGTGGAGCAACAGCGCACGACAGACGGAGGAGGAAGAGGCTGCGCTGAAGGCCGGATGCGAGTATGACGCGGAGGGCATCATCCTGGGAAGCGACAAGACCGTGAGGGCACACATCACAGTGACGGAAAAAGCCGCCAAGCCATTCACGCCCGCAATAAAGGCCCGTCCCCTGCCGCTCGGCAGCGTACAGCTCACAGGCGACAACATACTCACACGCAACCGCGACCGCGACATCGCCCTGCTGCTATCGCTGGACGTCTCGCAGCAACTCTACAACTACCACGACACCTACGGGCTGCCCACGGAGGGGATGACCGTGTCGGACGGATGGGACTCACCCACCACGAAACTCAAGGGGCACGGCACGGGCCACTGGCTCTCGGCGCTGGCTCTGGCCTACGCCTCTACGGCAAACGACACCCAACGCAAGGCACTTCTGGAGCGGATGCGCACCGCCGTAAAGACAATGCGCGAGTGTCAGGAGCGCACCTTCGTGTGGAGCGACTCGCTGGGACGTTACTTCGAGGCGCGAGACCTGCTGCCGGGAGAGACGCTACAGGAGGCGCAGGGCACGTGGGAGGCCTTCGACGAATACAAGAAAGACTACCGCCACTACGGCTACGGATACCTCAACGCCATACCCGCGCAGCACTGCGCACTCATCGAGGCCTACCGACCCTACAACAACGAAAAATGGGTGTGGGCGCCCTACTACACCGTGCACAAACAGCTGGCAGGACTCTGCGACATAGCCGAATACGTGGATGACAAGGAGGTGGCTGCAACGGCTCTCAGCGTGGCACGCGACATGGGGCTGTGGGTGTGGAACCGTCTGCACTACCGCACCACAGCGGAGCAGCGCGCCAAGATGTGGAATATGTACATAGCAGGTGAAGTGGGCGGTATGCAGGAAGTGCTCGCAAGGTTGGCATCGCTGGTGCCCGCAGAGAAGCAGCGCTTCACAGAGGCCGCCGCATATTTCGACGCACCCGTCTTCTACGAACCTCTCTCAAAGGGCATCGACGACATACGCACACGCCACGCAAACCAGCACATACCTATGATAACAGGTGCGCTCCGCCTCTACGGAGAGAACGGTCAGGCGTACTACTACAACATAGCATCCAACTTCTGGGACCTCCTGCAGGGACGCTACACCTATGCGCCCGGAGGAGTGGGCAACGGCGAGATGTTCCGCCAGCCCTACGCCCAGATGGTGAGCATGCTGCCCCACCCCAATATCAATGAGACATGCTGCGCGTACAACCTCATGAAACTCTCGCGCGACCTCAACTGCTACCGCCCCGATGACGCACGCTATATGGACTATGCCGAGCGCCTCCTGTCGAACCAGATAGTGGGTTCGCTCTCGCCGGAACGCTGGGCCGTCTGCTACCAGTATGCCGTGGGTGCTGATGCCTCAAAGCCCTTCGGCAACGAGACTCCGCAGGCCACATGCTGCGGCGGCACGGGAGTGGAGAACCACGTGCGCTATCAGGAATGCTGCTACTACACGGGCGGCGACACGCTGTGGGTGAATCTCTATCTGCCCACGAAGGCCGCATGGGAAGAGAAAGGGCTGCTGCTCAGAATGGACGGCACATGGCCGATGGAGAAAGCCTCGCTCACCGCACGCTCCGAGAAACCCGTCACGATAAAACTGCGCGTTCCCTACTGGGCAACGAAGGGTTTCTGCGTGAGCATCAACGGCAAGAAACTGAAAGGGAAAGCACAGCCCTCCTCCTATATTGAACTGCCCTCGCGGAAATGGGTTGAAGGTGATGTCGTAAGCATCGAGATGCCGTTCCCGGAGCATCTGTGCTACGGCCCCGACCCCGTGGACGGAGAATGGCTGGCATGCCATATGAGAGGTCCGCTGGCAATGGTGACACAGGACGGCGGCAAGAGTTTCGTGCCCGACTACCTGTATCAGGGAAAGGCCACACATTATCTGAAGGCCGGAGCCGTGAAGACCAGGCACGGAGGAGATGTAAAGCGGACGGCCTTGGTGGATGCCCTCACACTGGCACGCGAGCGCTGGGAGCACGGAGAAGAGTGGGCTCCGCACGGATTGCGACGCCTCACACGCCAGATGCGAGAGAGCGAGAACGTGCTCTCCAACCCCTCTGCCACACAGGAACAGATAGATGCTCAGGCAGCCACGCTCTCCGTGATACTCAACGGAATGCGCCCCTCCACCCTTGCCGAACCAGAGGATGTGGTTGCGCTGCAGGAGCGTGTAAAGAAACTGCGTGCTGAAGGGACTCCCGGCGAGGCGCTCTCTGAGGCATTGGAATACGCAGAGATGGTGATACGCTACGTCATCGACGGAAGCGGCACTCACGACTTGATACACAAGGCAGAAAAAAAACTCCTGCCGTTTGAACATAAAAGGTAAAAAGAATGATTAGAAAATTTCTTGAACAGACGAACTTCCGCTCCTACAAGGATTTCATGGAGCATTTCCGCGTCAATGTGCCGGAGCACTTCAATTTCGCCTACGACGTGATTGATGCCTATGCCGAGACACAGCCCCAGAAGGAAGCCATCCTCTACGTCAACGACAACGGGGACGAGCGCCATCTCACCTACGGAGAATACAAGATGCTCTCCGACGAAGTGGCCTCGTATCTGCACGCCCTGCATATCGTCAGGGGCGACCGTGTGATGCTCATACTGAAGCGCCGCCTGGAATGGTGGATCACAATGGCGGCCCTGCACAAGATCGGCGCCATTGCCATTCCGGCCACTCATCTGCTCACGAGCAAGGACATCATCTTCCGCTGCCACGAGGCCGAAATCAAAGCCATCATCACGGTGGGCGAAACGACTGTGCTGAAGAACGTCATCTCGGCACGCCCTTTCTGCCCCAGCGTGGAACAGTGTATCAGCATCGGTCCCGAGGTGCCGCAAAACTGGAAAAACCTCTGGCAGGGAGCCGCCATGGCGTCTCCGTTCAAAAGTCAGAAGGGAGAAAACGAGAAGACGGACGACTTCCTCATGTATTTCACCAGCGGCACCAGCGGAGCGCCCAAAATGGTGATGCACGACTTCTCGTATCCTCTGGCCCACATCATCACGGCGGCCTGTTGGCACAACCTGCATGAGGGCTCACTGCATCTCACCGTGGCCGACACGGGATGGGGAAAAGCCGTGTGGGGCAAATTCTACGGCCAGATGATTTGCGGCGCCACCGTCTTCGTCTACGACTTCGACGGCCACTTCGAGGCCTCCAAACTGCTGGACAAGATGGCGCAGTACAAAGTCACCTCCTTCTGCGCACCGCCTACGGTGTACCGCTTCATGGTGCGCGAGAACCTGAGCCGCTGGGATCTCTCTGCGCTCGAATACTGCACGACGGCCGGCGAGGCGCTCCACCCCTCCGTCTTCAAGGAGTGGAAGGAAAAGACCGGCATCACGATATACGAAGCCTACGGCCAGACGGAGACCACCCTCGTGCTGGGCAACTACGCCTTCACCAAACCCAAAGCCGGCAGCATGGGACTGCCCAATCCGCAGTTTATGGTCGACGTGCTCGACGACAGCGGCAATCCCGTCGGACCCGGCGTGAAGGGACGGCTGGTCATCCGCACGGGCCAATCTTTGAACGCCGTCACCGGTCAGGGCAGCGAGCTCTTGCAGAACATCCGCAAGAACCTTCGCTCGCGCGTGCGCAACATTATGTATTACAGGGAGCTCCCGTTGGGGCTCTTCAAAGAGTACTACCGCAATCCGCGCCTCACACGCAAGTCCCGCAACAACCGCATCTACTACACGGGCGACATCGTGTGGTATGACGAAGACGGCTACTTCTGGTTTGTGGCACGCGCCGACGACGTCATCAAGTCGAGCGGCTACCGCATCGATCCCTTCGAGGTGGAGTCGGCCCTGATGAGCCACGAAGCCGTGCTCGAGTGCGCCATCACGGGCGAGAAGGACGAGATACGCGGCATGGTGGTGAAGGCCACCGTCGTGGTCACGCCCGAGTTCCGCCCCATCGTCGCCAGCAACGACGGCCGCGAAGCACTCGCCGCCGAACTGCAGGCCCACGTAAAGCGTGAGACGGCGCCCTATAAATATCCCCGCATCGTGGAGTTTGTGGACGAACTGCCGAAAACCATTTCAGGCAAAATCCGCCGCGTGGCCATCAGAAATCACGAGTCCACTCCACCACAGAACCCTTCTGACGGGAAAGAGTGACATCGATGAGACGCTGATTGCTGCTGCCCCTGAAGAGCAGATCCTCATCACGCAGCGCCATCACAAAGGGGCCGTCCACCAGCACGTCAATGTAATCTAACAACGGTTTTGCCTTGGGAGGAAGATTCTCCCAGGTGAAACCCGTGTAGACCCATATCGTCTTGTCCGTCTCAGCCTTGATGCGCTGCATCAGAGGCAGGAGAGCCTCAGCCTGGTAGAGAGGATCACCGCCGGAGAAGGTGACGTCGGCAAACTTATCCGCCTTTATCTCCTCCAGCATTTCATCCACAGTCATATCACGCCCCCCACTGAAATCCCACGATTGGGGATTGTGGCAACCGGGACATTTATGGGCACAGCCCGAGAGATAGAAACTCGTTCTAAATCCCGGGCCGTCTACTGTAGTGTCGTGCAGAATATCAAGTACCTTAATCATGCACAACGCGATCGTTCAATTCTGCAAGCTTAGCCTTATTCCAGCGGTCGGTGGTACCTACCAGATAACCTGTGATGCGCTGCAGGCGGTCTACATTCGTGCTGCCGCACTTGGGGCAGGTCTCGAAGTTCTTGTCAGCATTCTCGTAGCCGCAGTCGAGGCAGCGATTGCGTGTGTGGTTGACAGAACCGTAACCGATGTTGTACTCGTCCATCAGGTCGACAATCTTCATCACAGCCTCGGGGTTGTGCGTAGCGTCGCCGTCAATCTCAACGTAGAAGATGTGACCACCTGTTGCAAGAGCGTGATAAGGAGCCTCAATCTGTGCCTTCTTCAGAGCTGAGCAATGATAGTAAACAGGCACGTGGTTGGAGTTGGTGTAGTAGTCCTTATCCGTGATGCCGGGCAGGATGCCGAACTTCTTCTTGTCGTACTTGGTGAAGCGGCCCGAAAGGCCCTCTGCGGGTGTGGCGAGTACGGAGTAGTTGTGCTGGTAGCGCTCGCAGAACTCGAGGATGCGCTTGCGCATGTAGCCGATAATCTTCAGACCCAGTTCCTGACTCTTCTCGCACTCTCCGTGATGCTTGCCGGTGAGGGCAATCAGACACTCTGCCAGGCCGATGAAACCGATACCCAGAGTACCCTGATTGATGACGGGAGCGATGGTGTCGTTGGGCTTCAGATTCTCAGAACCAACCCACAGACCCTGCATCAGCAAGGGGAACTGCTTTGCATAAGCTGTCTTCTGGAACTCGAAGCGCTCGTGCAACTGGCGTGCTGTGATTTCCAGCAGGTTGTCCAGTTTTGCGAAGAATGCAGCTTCCTTCTCCTCCTGATTTTTGATACCCATGCACTCGATGGCTATCTTCACGATGTTGATGGTAGAGAATGAGATGTTACCTCTGCCGACAGATGTCTTCTCACCGTAGCGGTTCTCGAAGACGCGGGTGCGGCATCCCATCGTTGCCACCTCGTACATATAACGCTTGGGATCGTTGATGTCCCACTTCTCGTGGAAGTTGTATGTAGCGTCGAGGTTAACGAAGTTGGGGAAGAAACGGCGGGCTGTCACCTTGCACGCATATTTGTAGAGGTCATAGTTGCGGTCGGTGGGCAGATAGCTCACACCCTTTTTCTTCTTCCATATCTGGATGGGGAAGATGGCGGTTTCACCGTTGCCCACACCTTCGTAGGTGGAACGCAGGATCTCACGGATAATGCAACGACCCTCGGCAGAGGTATCCGTACCGTAGTTGATGGAGGAGAATACCACCTGGTTACCGCCGCGTGAGTGGATGGTGTTCATATTGTGGATGAAAGCCTCCATTGCCTGGTGAACGCGGTCCACAGTCTTGTTGATGGCATGCTGCTTGATACGCTCCAAACCGCTGAGACCGGCCAGAGGCAGATTGAGGTAATCCTCAATGGGAGCCTCGTAGAGCTGGCTGTAGTCCTGGCTCATGAGCTGCTCGAGCACCTTCACCTCTTCTATATAACTCTTGCGCACGTAAGGAGCCAGATAGAAGTCGAATGCGGGAATCGACTGGCCTCCGTGCATCTCGTTCTGAACAGTTTCCATCGAGATACAGCCGATGATGGATGCGGTCTCAATGCGCTTTGCGGGGCGGCTCTCTCCGTGACCGGCCTGGAAACCGTGCTCCAGAATCTTGTCCAGAGGGTGCTGCAAGCAGGTCATTGACTTTGTGGGATAGTAGTCTTTATCGTGGATATGGAGGTAGTTGTTCTTAACGGCCTCGCGCACTTCATCGGACAGCAGATAGTCGTCCACGAAAGGTTTTGTGGTCTCACTTGCGAACTTCATCATCATGCCTGCAGGTGTATCTGCATTCATGTTGGCGTTCTCGCGCGTTACATCATTGTTCTTGATATTGATGATTTCGAGGAAAATGTCACGTGTCTTTGCCTTGCGGGCGATAGTACGTGCGGAACGATACTTGATGTACGTCTTTGCCACATCGTGACGTGACGACTTCATCAGTTCGTCTTCTACCATGTCCTGAATGGCCTCCACAGTCATCTGCGACTTGCCCTTCATGGCAACACGGTCGGTGATTTTCTCGATCAAGGCTGTATCCTCACCCTCGTCTGTGGTGAGCATTGCCTTACGAATGGCTGCTGCAATCTTCTGCTCGTTGAAACCAACGATGCGACCATCTCTTTTTACTACTGTCTGAATCATGATGATAATGTGTTTATTTTAATTAGGTTATATTTATGCTCCGTTTAGTGTCCGCAACATTTTGCGCGAAAATCGATGCAAAGGTATGGAAAAGGGATGAACCTTCCAAATTTTTTCGACAAAAAGTTTGCCTTTTTCGAAAACTTTTTTCTCTAAAATTTTCCAAAGTTGTCCAAAACGAAATAATAACTAACTGATTTATTGTGGTTTAATTTTTTGAACTTCAAGAAAAGTTTTCCGAAACGTAATTTTTACAATATTGCATATTAAACATTCCGGAACGACATCGCAGAGCCGTCATCCGCCACTCAGAACACTTGCTTCGCCTGCGGTGCGCCTGCAGTTCGTCTGCGGAATTGCGGATGAAGTGCATCTTTTTTCCCTTTTCATTTGGCCGTGTGAGGAAAAAATAGTATTTTTGCACGCGAAATACGTAAAATCAAGAATATTAATAATGACACAAAAGAAGATTATTATCGGTGCAGCAGTTGTTTTGATAGCTCTTGTAGCTGTCATCGTCGGACTGGTGCTCAACATGAAAGCCCAGCAGGCTGAAAGCGACAAAATGATTGAAGTCCTGGAAATGGACAAGCGTGAGATGGAGAACGAGTATGAGCAGTTTGCCATGCAGTACAACGAGATGATGGCACAGATCAACAACGACTCCCTCATCAACCAGCTCGCCCTGGAGCAGCAGAAGACAGAAGCCCTGCTTGAGGAACTGAAGCAGACGAAGGCCAACGATGCCGCAGAAATCATGCGACTGAAGAAGGAACTCGCCACCCTGCGTGAAGTGCTGCGCAGCTACATCCTGCAGATAGACTCCCTCAACCGCGAGAACGAGGCACTCAAGCAGACAAACAGCAATCTTGAGGTGCAGAACCGTCAGGCACAGGCTCATATCAGCAACCTCTCATCACAGAACGAGGAACTCTCCGACAAGGTGGCCATCGCTTCGCAGCTGGATGCAACCGGCATCTGGGCACAGGCCAACAATAAGCGCGGCAAGGCTGCCAAGAAAGTGAAAGACGCGAGGAAGTTCGTCATCGGATTCAACATCTCGCGCAACGTGACAACACAAACGGGTATCCGCACTCTCTACGTACGCATCGCCACTCCCACAGGATCCGTACTGACAAAGGGAGGCACCTTCCAGTATGAGAACCGTGACCTGGAATACTCCATCCGCAAGGACATCGAATACACGGGTGAAGAGCAGAGCGTGACGGTATACTGGGACATCGAAGAGGCTCTCTCAGCAGGACAGTATCGCGTGGACATCTTTGCCGACGGACACAATATCGGTTCCACCACATTCGAACTGAAGTAAACACACAGCACAAACATTAGCCTTAAACAATATAACAAAAATGGAATCGGTTTTTTCATACATCATCGGCCTCGGTGCAGCCGTGATGATGCCTATCATCTTCACCATTCTGGGTGTTTGTATCGGCATCAAGTTTTCTAAAGCACTCAGCAGCGGTCTGCGCGTAGGCGTGGGTTTTGTGGGACTTTCCGTCATCACTGCCCTTCTGACATCGTCTCTGGGTCCCGCTCTGGCCCGCGTAGTGGAAATCTACGGGCTTGAGTTGCAGGTGTTCGACATGGGATGGCCCGCAGCTGCATCTGTGGCTTACAACACACTCGTGGGTTCGTTCATTATTCCCGTATGTCTGGGTGTGAACCTCGTGCTGCTCCTACTGGGCTGCACACGCACAGTCAACATCGACCTGTGGAACTACTGGCACTTTGCCTTCATCGGTGCTGTGGCATACTTCATGACGGACAGCCTTCTCTGGGGCTTCTTCGCAGCCATCGTCTGCTACATCATCACGCTGGTGCTGGCAGACCTCACAGCAGAGCGCTTCCAGAAATTCTATCCCGGCATGGAGGGCATCAGTATCCCCCAGCCTTTCTGTCAGGGCTTCATGCCGTTTGCCGTAGTCATCAACAAGGCACTCGACTACGTGCCCGGCATCAATAAGGTGAACATCGACTCCGAGGGTATGAAGAAAAAGTTCGGCCTCTTCGGCGAACCGCTTTTCCTTGGTGTACTCATCGGCATCATCATCGGATGCTTGGCTTGTGAAAGCTGGCAGGCTGTTGTTGACAACATACCTGGCACACTGGGCTTGGGCATCAAGATGGGTGCTGTGATGGAACTCATTCCCCGCATCACGTCTCTCTTCATCGAGGGTCTGAAACCCATCTCGGAGGCCACACGCGAACTCATCGCGAAGAAGTTCGGTGCCGACAAGAAGTTCTATATCGGTATGTCGCCCGCTCTGGTTATCGGCCATCCCACTACGTTGGTGGTCAGCCTCCTGCTCATTCCCGTAACACTCGTTATGGCTGTGCTGCTGCCGGGCAACCAGTTCCTGCCTCTAGCCTCTCTGGCAGGCATGTTCTACGTCTTCGTGATGGTACTCCCCTACACGGGCGGCAATGTGCTGCGCTCTCTCATCGTGGGACTTGTGGTATTGGCTATCGGACTTTATTTCGTCACCTGGATGGCTCCCGACTTCACCTCTGCCGCGCACTCTGTGGCTCTGGCTCATCCCGACGATGCTTCCGTAAGAGTGCCCGGAGGCTTTGAGGCCGGCGCTCTGGACTTCGCATCCTCTCCCCTCTCCATGCTCATCTACTCAAGCATGAAGTATCTCAAACTCATCGGAGCAGGTATCCTTTGTGTCATCACCCTTGCTCTTGTATTGTGGAATCGTAAAAACATCAATAAATAAGTTATGAAAAAGTTGTTTCTTGCTATGGCCCTCGTAAGCATGGGTCTCAACATCAATGCAGTGGAAGCTGACCGTTATGTGGGTCGCCAGCATGTTAAGTTCCAGGTGGCATGTCATCCCGAAGACGTGAAAGGCTACGACACCAAGACGCTGCGCGAGCGTTTCGTTATGGAAAAGGTGATGGAGGCCGACTCCATCCTGCTCACATATTCCCACTACGACCGCTTCATCTTCGGCGGAGCAATGCCCGTAAACCAGACACTCAAGCTGGAGAACTTCTGGGAACTGGGTCTTGACGTCGACAAAACCATCAAGGAGAAGTATTTCCTTTACAACCGCGAGCTTGGTATCGTAAACTGCGGTCAGGGCGACGGCACAGTCATCGTGGACGGCAAGGAATATGCGCTCTCTCCCAAAGAGGCTCTCTACATCGGTCGCGGCCACATCGGTAAGGACAAGGATGTGAACAAGAGCGTAGAGTTCAAGAGCAAGGACCCGAAGAATCCTGCCAAGTTCTACCTCAATTCCGCTACGGCACACCAGCACTACAAGACACAGTGGATTACCCTCGACGGACGCAAGGGTTCGCTCAAAGCTGCCATCTGGGGACCTGTAGGCACAGTGGAAGAGGCCAACAGCCGCACTGTATACAAGCTCATCGTGAACGACGTACTGGAGGAAGGTCCCTGCCAGTTGCAGCTGGGCCTCACACAGCTCAATCCCGGTGCTGTGTGGAACACGATGCCTCCTCACACCCACGGACGCCGCATCGAGGCTTACTACTATTTCAACCTGCCCGAAGGCCAGACCATCGACCACGTCATGGGCGAGCCTCAGGAGAGCCGCAACGTGTGGCTGCACAACGAGCAGGCCATCATGTCGCCCGAGTGGAGCATGCATGCTGCTGCCGGCACCTACTACTACACCTTCATCTGGGGTATGGCCGGTGAGAACCTCTACTATAACGACAAGGACAACATTCCTGTAATAGATATCCGATAAGTGGGACACGGCAAACTCAAGAAATTCGCAGAGATGGCAGCCAACCCTTTGGTGGTGGAGTGCCCTCTGGCTGCTGTGATGGAAGGAGAATTCCCTTTGCGTGGCAGGTGGAAAGAAGATTTCTTCTCCTCCGCCCTGCCCTCAGGAGAGATTTCCAACATATCACTTGAACTAGGTTGCGGCAGGGGCGAATACACCGTAGGACTGGCTCGCCTCCACCCCGACAGATGCTATATCGGTGTGGACATAAAGGGAGCCCGCATGTGGACAGGAGCCAAAGAAGCCCTGGAGACAGGAATGAAGAATGTGGGCTTCCTCAGAACGAATATTGAGTTTATCGACCGCTTTTTTGCACCCGGAGAAGTTTCCGAGCTGTGGCTCACCTTCTCCGACCCGCAGATGAAGAAGGCCACAAAAAGACTCACCTCCACCTATTTCCTTGAGCGCTACCGTCACTTTCTCGTGGACGGTGGCCTCATCCATCTTAAAACCGACTCCAACTTCCTTTTCACATACACCGAGGAGATGCTGCGCGCCAACGGACTCACGCCGGAAGTCTGCACACGCGACCTCTACGGCGAGAGCGATACGGCATCGCTGAGTGAAGCCACCGCCCTGCAGACCTACTATGAAGGCATGTGGAAAGAGCGCGGCATACCCATCAAGTATCTCCGCTTCCGTCTTCCGCAGGAAGGCATGCTTGCAGAACCAGAAGTGGATATTCCGCTCGACGAATACAGGAGTTATTCCCGGCAGAAACGCTCTTCTTTGGAAACATCAAGATAACGCACTACAACTATGAAAAAGATTCTTCTCACCGTCTGCGGCATATGTCTCATGACTCTCGCCGTATGTGCCCAACAGCAGGAGGCATCAACAGTGTACTTCACAAAAAACATCTCTCCGGAGAGCCTTGTGGACATATACAAAAAACTGGGTGTGGAACCTCACGGAAAAGTCGCTGTGAAGATAAGCACCGGGGAGTCGGGCGGCAACAATTATCTCAAGCCTACCCTTATCCGTAATCTGGTGGAAGAAACCAAAGGCACCATTGTTGAGTGCTGCACAGCCTACGGAGGTTCGCGTCAGGATAAGGAAAAACACTGGGAGACCATCCACGAACACGGTTTCGACAGCATCTTCAAGGTTGTCATCATGGACGAGAAAGAGGAAATGAAGATTCCCGTGCGTGACACCACGTGGATTAAATACGACATCGTGGGTAAGGAACTCAAGCAGTATGATTTCATGATTAACCTTGCCCACTTCAAAGGTCATATGATGGGCGGCTTCGGCGGTGTACTGAAGAATCAGAGCATCGGTGTGGCATCTACTGCGGGCAAGGCCTACATCCACAGTCATGGTGTTACCGACAAAACACCAGAATGCTGGAGATACACACGTCCTCAGGATGCATTCCTCGAGTCTATGGCTGCCGCTGCTGATGCTGTGGAGCAATACATGGGCAAGGGCAATATCATCTACATCAACGTGATGAACAATATCAGTATCGACTGCGACTGCGACGCACATCCCGCAGCTCCCGAAGTGCAGGATATCGGCATACTGGCATCTACCGATCCAGTGGCCCTGGACAAGGCATGTCTGGATAAGGTATATGGCATCAATCCCGATGCCAACAACAATCCCACACCGCTTATCAAACGCATTGAAAAGCAGCATGGCGGTCACATCATCGACTATGCGGAGAAAATCGGTATGGGACAGAAGGCGTATAAACTTGTAGAGTTCTGACCCACAGACACGACTGTCTACACCCCGTGATGAGAGGGCTTGCTTCACTCCTCTGCTCCTTGAGCGTATTCGCCTCTACCCTCTCCCTTAGGGCAGAGGCCGGAGAGTGTATCATGCGGGCGGCCCAGTGGAACAGGCTCTATCCTCAGGAGAAAGTATATCTGCACCTGGACAATACCGCATATTTTCTGGGTGAGACCATCTGGATGAAAGCCTATGTAACGCGCTCCGACACAGAGAATAGGAGCAACATATCACGTGTGCTTTACGTGGAGCTCATTTCACCCAGAGGTTTTGTGATAGAACGGCGCAAACTGCAGGTTACGGACGGACTGGCGTGGGGCGACATCAAACTGACAAAAAGGATATTCAAAGCCGGATACTATGAAATCCGGGCCTACACACGCTACATGACGAACTGGGGTAAAAGGAATTTCTTCTCACGCGTCGTTCCCGTATTCGACAAGCCGCGCATAGAGGGCGACTACAGCCGTATGTCGCTTGAACAGTACGATGTGACACGCCAACCGAAGGAGCGCCGCGTCTCCAGTCCTGAATCTGAAGACGCTGACAACGATATCAGCATCACCGAACTGCCTGACAGCATATGCTTTGATGCAGACAAGGGCAGCGGCTGGGCACTGCTTCACGGCAGCAACATCATTGCCGGCAATGCGCTCGCAAACGGGCAGCACTTACACCAATCCCTTCCCCGAAAGAAGATGAAGGAGGGAGTGTGGCAGATGGTGCTCTTCGACGATGCTGGAAAGGAAATCGCGCACCGCGATTACATCGTTGCACCTAAAGCAGATAAAGAACTCAAGATAACAGTACGCACCACAGGCATCCGTCCCTGCGGACGCATAAGCGTCGACATCCAGGGACCGCCCCACACGGCTTTCTCGTTCTCTGCCATCGATGCAGCCACCATATGCAACGGATTTCAGGAGGACATCCGCGAGTGGATGCTCCGAAAGAGTGAGAACTGGCACCGCTACGACTGGAACACGATGACGGGCATCACGCCCTGGGACGGCAGTCAGGTGATAGAAGACAAACTTTATCTTTTTGGCAAAGTAGTACCTAAGAAAAAAAACATGCCACTTGAAGGCGTTTCCGTCTCAGCCACATTCAGGGGCAGTGAAGAGCGCATGTTCGGTTCGGCAAAGACGGACAGCACTGGGGCATACGCAATCATCCTGCCCGACATAGAAGGTATCTGGAATATGCAACTCTCTCCACAGGTAAAAGGTAAGGAAGCAGAGTACCGTATCACCGTAGACCGGCATTTCGCCCCGCCCCTGCGACCTCTCGAGGACAGCGAAGTGAGACAGACCCCGGTTGACACCACGCGCATCCACCACTGGCAGATAGCACCGCAATACGAGGAAGAGTGGCAGGATATGTCTGAGAAGAACGCCACCGTCATGAAGGAAGTAAACGTAAAGGGCAAACGTAAGTTGGACCACTACAACTACAATGCCTTCACCAACACAGAGGATGCGGAACATTTTTCCGAGATATATTTCGACTGCGAGGAAGCCGCCGAGGATATCGCCGATCGCGGTGAGGATATCCCGGAACTGACGGAATGGTTGGCGCAGACAGACAGCCGCTACCGGGAAGACAGTCACGGGCAGGGCCCCAACTACAGCAAGGACCCGGGAGAAGAGGCCGCAAAAAACAAGCACTTTCCGAAATGGAACGGACGCAATGTTATTTGGTTTATAGACAACCAACCGACTGCTGGCATCTGGTATCCCTATCATCCTCTCTTCCTTGACGAGTACCAGTCCATTTATATCAGCGATTCGCACGGGCACAACGAAGGGAACATCACCATCTATGCCTACAGTTACGAGCACGACACGTCCAAATGGACAAAAGCGCCCAAGACCAACCGTCAGACGCGCTACACACACTACTACGGCTACAATCCTCCGTCTGAATTCAAGACCGAGAACTACAGCGACATACCTCCCATGCCCGACTTTCGCCGCACACTCTTCTGGGCTCCCGACATGTGGACCGACAGAGAGGGTAAGGCACACATCGAGTTCTGGAACAACTCCTCGTGCACCGGCATGATATTCTCCGCAGAAGGTATCACACGAGACGGACATTTCATCACAGGAAAATAAACACTCAACTCCAATATCTACACATCATGAAACGGACATTGACATTCATCATCGCACTCATCGCCCTTGTAAGTGTTCAGGCGCAGCAGTTGTGCACAGTGGTCGACTCCATCACCGGAGAACCCCTCATAGGAGCTGCAATATATATAAAGGAAGGACACGGTGCCTTTTCCAACAACGACGGTCAGTTTGTCATCAATCCCGAAATCGGAGACTCCGTCCGAATCAGTTATGTGGGATACAGGAAGTTCGTCACCGATGCCGCATCCCTTCCCAAGGTGATAAAGATGCACCCCCTCACCCGCTCTCTGAAGGAACTCACCGTCACGGGTGTCGATGCCCTGCTAATGAAGGTGGCACAGCGCCTTAAAACCGAATACAGCAAGAATCACAGCAAAGTCACTCCGTTCCTGACGCGCATGATGTTCCGTTTCGGTCGACAGACGGAGATGGTGGAGGCTTTTATAGAAGCAGCTCCTTCCGTAAATCTCCGTAATCTTACCGTGACGAGCGGACAATATTGGCGTGTAGCACCCAGCGGCGAGCGTATTGAACCGAATCTGAAGAACACCAATATGCATTTGCTGTTCTCCACAGGAGCCACCATACGTGATATGGACTTCTGGAACTATCTCACCACACCCCTGCCCTACAATGTAAGCACCAAATATCTGCACAACGAATACGACATACGCGTGGAGGACATCGCAGAAGAAGGCCGCACCACCCTCTACTGCATCACCCTCACCCCGAAGGGAGAGAAGCGCAACAAGATGTCGGGCACACTCTTTGTGCGTCCCGGTGATGCCCAACTGGAACGCTTCGAAGGTACCATCCACGATATAAACATGTACGTCAGCTATCCCGGCAGTGTCATCAAAACCGTATCGGATGAAGATGTGCGCGTGGTGATAAACTACGCTCAGAGGGACGGTTTTACACAGGTGAACACACTCACCTTCAATATCTCCAACAAAAATGGAGGCTGCTACGGCACGATGACAAACATCAGCGATTACAACCCCGAGGGCATGACATCCGGCAAACGTGTAGCAAAAAACCTCGTGCAGACCATCGAGTCCGTGGGACACAATCCCGAGCTGGATAAATACGTTGCCCTCATGAATCGCACCATCGAGGAAGACGCTATAATAAACGCCTCCTCACACGAAATGGCAGCATCGCCAGAAGTCACTCCCACACAGCGCCTTCTTGTGAGTAAAGCCGTTGCATGGAATAAACTCATGCCGCAGGAAAAGGTTTATATCCACCTCGACAACACGGGCTATTTCAAGGGCGAGACCATCTGGATGAAAGCCTATATGACACGTTCCGACACAGGTCTCCGCGGCAATATCTCCAGCGTACTCTATGTGGATCTCATATCTCCCGACGGCAATGTAGTGGCTCGACGCAAACTGTTCGCCACTCACGGTATTGCAGCGGGAAGCATCGATCTGGATGCCGATGTCCTCCCCTCCGGCTACTATGAGATAAGAGCCTACACACGCTATATGATGAACTGGGGTGAGAACAACGTCTTCTCACGCGTCATTCCCATCTTCGACAAACCGGTCACGGAGGGCGACTACAGCAATCCGAAGATGACGGGCGATTCCCGCCTGCTCGAGCGTAAGGAAGAGGTGGAGAAGCAGATACGCTTCTTCCCGGAAGGCGGTTATCTCGTGAAGGGACTGCCCGGTCGTGTGGCGTGGGAATATCGCGGCAAGCGAGGCGTCATGGATGTTCCACCCATCGGAGACAAGCGCAGTGTCGATGTGGATATCGACGGCAAGACCCACACCACCCTGCTTCCCGAACCGCAGGAAGAAGGTTGTGTGTTGCGGGTGGATGCGACCCGTGCAGACAGCGTCGTCACAGATGTCTATGCCACAGAATCCTTCCAGGACAAGGAACTCCTGTGGATGCTGATGCACGAAGGCCAGGTGGTGAAGAGCAACAGTTTCAAAGCCTCTTCTCACTGGAGATACAGCGAAGAGCGCAGCACATTGCCGGAAGGTGTCTCCCAAGTGACGCTCCTCTCCGACAACGGTGCCATACTTGCAGAGAGATTCATCTTCATCGCTCCAAAGACGGAGACAACAGCTGCGGTAAAGAACCTCAGCGGGAATCTGACACCCTGCGGACGCGTATCTCTCGATATCGAGGCAGAGCCCCACACCTCTCTCTCCTTCTCCGCCATTGACGCGCAGAGTGCCACCAACGGACGCTCCGGCAACATACGCACATGGATGCTTCTGGGCAGCGACCTCAAGGGCTATATTGCCAACCCGGACTATTATTTCGAGGCTGACGACGAGGAGCATCGCAAGGCAGCCGACCTGCTGATGCTGGTGCAGGGATGGCGACGCTACGACTGGGACTTCGTCACCGGCCGTCGCTGGTTCGAGCATCCGCAGATTATCGAGGAGAATCTCAACCTCTTCGGCACCGTAAAAGCCAAAAAGGACAAGAAGAAGACACCCGTCGAGAACGTATCCGTCACAGCCACCTTCAGCGGCGACGGGCAGAAGTTCTTCCTCACTGCCAAAACCGACAGCACGGGACGCTACGCTATGGTGCTGCCCGACATACAGGACGACTGGTCGATGAACATGATGACCTCCTACGACGGCAAGAAAGCAGATTACACCGTCACCATCGACCGCAACTTCGCTCCCAAGCCCCGCATCATCGGCGAGGACGAGAAGACGCTGCTTCCCGTGGACACTGCGCAGATTCAGCACTGGGATATTCCTGTCGAGGAGGAAGATGTCTGGAAACCTTTCATCACCGACAAGAGTATCACCACCATACGCGAGGTGAAAGTGAACGGAAAGAAACGCGACAACCACTACGACTACAGCGCACGCGGTGACGAGACGGATGCCATACGCAAGGCCGTACTCTACTACAATTGCGAGATTGAGGCTGAGGAGATTGCCGACAGGGGCGATCAGCTCCCCACTCTTGGCGAATGGCTCCACGAGAAGAATCCTCTCTTCGAAGGCGGACAGCCCACCTCACGCTTGGCATGGGACCTCAACGACTACGCCAACACCAACACCGGCACCGCAGACCCCACATGGGACGAACTGCTCTCCGAACTCGTCATCGATGTCAACACGATGAATCTGCCCGACAATGAATTCAAGGGCACCGTAGCCCACATCGTCAGGAGCAAGCGAGGCGACGAGATAACCACCTACAAGGAAAATCCCAGCATACTGGAACTCTATGCCCAGCTTGCCACCGGCACGCGCCACAACTGGGCGATACTCTGGGGCGACGGCACAAGCATACTCAACAAACCCGTAGTGTGGATTGTCAACAATCAGTTCTGCTCCATCACCAATTTCAAGGGCGACTATCTCGACACCAACCGGGCCTATGCCGGTGCTGTGGACAACAACTCCTTCACCACCGAGATACCTGTCTTCCTCGACGAGGTGCGCTCCATCTACGCCACCGACGACCTCAGCAGTCTGCGCCAGCACATACGCTGCAACACTATCGAGGAGAAAAGTCCCTATATCATCTACTGCTACACCTATCTCGACCGTCCCAAGGAACGTATGAAGGGAGTGCGCTACGCTCATTACCATGGCTACGATCCCGTGGAGGTCTTCGAGACGGAGGACTACAGCGACATTGCCCCCGTGTCCGACTACCGTCGCACACTCTTCTGGGAACCCAACCTGTGGACCGACGAAAACGGCAAGGCACATGTGGAGTTCTGGAACAACTCCTCATGCACCAACATGCTGTTCTCCGTTGAAGGTATCACAGGCGACGGCAAACTGGTCACCGAACAACATAAATAATATATAATGGAAATATATCCCAAACTGATTATGGACGCACTCTCCACTGTGCGCTATCCCGGCACGGGTAAAAACATCGTGGAGATGCAGATGGTGGAGGACGACCTGCGCATTGCGGGTATGCATGTGTCTTTCACCCTGATATTCGACAAACCCACCAACCCCTTCCTCAAGAGCCTCGTGAAGGCAGCAGAGGCTGCCATACATGCCTTTGTGTCGAAGGATGTCGAGGTGGAAATCAAGACAAAGACGTTGCAGGCTCCCCGTCCCGACATACCCGACCTTCTTCCCGGTGTGAAGAATATCATTGCCGTATCCAGCGGCAAGGGAGGTGTGGGCAAGAGCACTGTGGCTGCGAATCTCGCAGTGGCACTGGCCCGCATGGGACACCGTGTAGGACTTCTCGACTGCGACATCTTCGGCCCTTCCGTACCCAAGATGCTGCAGATAGAGGACGCACGCCCCTATTCCGAGAATATCGACGGACGCGACCTCATCATTCCCGTGGAAAAATACGGCATCAAGGTGCTCTCCATCGGTTTCTTCGTAGACCCCGACACCCCCACTCTCTGGCGCGGCGGCATGGCATCCAATGCTCTCAAGCAGCTCATCGGTGATGCCCAGTGGGGCGACCTCGACTATTTCATCCTCGACACACCTCCCGGCACCTCCGACATACACCTCACACTCGTGCAGACCGTGCCCATCACGGGAGCCGTCATCGTGTCCACACCTCAGCAGGTGGCACTTGCCGACGCACGCAAGGGTATCAATATGTACCGCAACGAGAAGGTCGACGTACCCATCCTCGGACTTGTGGAGAATATGGCGTGGTTCACTCCTGCGGAGCATCCCGACGAGAAGTATTTCCTCTTCGGACGCGAGGGTGTGAAGCAATTGGCGGAGACGATGCAGGTGCCTCTGCTCGGTCAGATTCCCGTGGTGCAGAGCATCTGCGAGAACGGCGACAACGGCACTCCCGCGGCTCTGGATCCCTCTTCACCTGTCGGTCAGGCTTTCCTCCAACTTGCGGCACGTGTAGTCACAGAGACCGACCGCCGCAATCTCGAGAAGGAAAAGAGTCACGTGGTCAATATTTCTTGAGCATGTAGATCACAGCCACTATTCCCAGGAATAGCGGATATACAAGATATGGGATGATGTTCAGCGGCGACACACCGGCCAGTCCCGCTGCGATGAGCAGTTGTGCTCCGTATGGCAGGAAACCCTGTGCCGTGCACGAGAAGGTATCCAGTATTGATGCGGCACGTCGCTTCTCCACTCCGTAGTATTCCGACATCTCCCGGCAGAGCGGCCCAACGGTGAGTATGGCGATGGTGTTGTTTGCCGTCATCACGTCGGCAGCCACCACGAGAAATGCCATTGAGAACTCTGCCACCCGGCAGCTGTTCACCTTCTTCTTTATCGCCACCATCAGCTTATCCATCCAGCCCAGATACTTCACTGCCTCCACTGCCACGGCTGCAACAAGGGTCACGATGATGAGCTGTTCCATACCCCTCACACCTTCTCCTGCCGCAGACAGCAAGGCTGTCCATTGCCATTCCAGCATCAGTCCCAGTCCCATGCTCAGCACCAATGCCACAGCAAGCAGCACCAGCACGTTAACACCCACAAGGGCACACACGAGGATGAAGAGATAAGGCAACGTCAGCGGCAGCCTGTTCATATCGAACGATGTCACCTCCACTGCCGACTCGGGCACGTGAAACAGGAAGGCATACACCAGCATCGTCACCACTGCTGCTGGCAGGGCGATGGTGATATTTGCCTTGAATTTATCCTTCATCTTGCACCCAAGCGTACGTGTGGCAGCTATCGTGGTGTCGGAGATGAAAGAGAGATTGTCGCCGAACAGCGCACCTCCTGCCACCACACCCGTGAGTAATGCCACGCTGTAGCCGGTCTCCCCGCTCATACCCACCGCAATGGGTGTAAGGGCTGCGATGGTGCCGCAACTGGTGCCTACGGAAAGGCTCACCAGACACGAAGCAATGAATACTCCGACGAGTATGAGTTGCTGGGGCAGCAGCCACAGACTCATATCCACCATTGCCTGCACGCCGCCTATCGTCTTCGCCACCGAAGCGAAAGCGCCTGCAAGCACAAAGATACAAACCATCAGCAGGACATTGCCCCGCGCATCGTTCAGTTTCAGACCGAGCATTACTCCCCGCCTTTACTCTATCACCACACGGGTCCAGCCGTGCTTGTCGGGCTCTGTGCCGTACTGAATGCCACGCAGCAGGTTGTACAGCTTCGTGGAGATGGGACCGGGCTTGCCGTCCTTGGAGATGACGAAGCTCTTCTTCTCCTCCAGGTCGTCAATCTTACGTATGGGAGATATCACGGCAGCTGTACCGCAAGCACCTGCCTCCTCAAACGTAGCCAGCTCCTCCTCGGGAATCTGACGGCGCTCCACCTTCAGTCCGAGGTCCTCAGCGAGCTGCATGAGACTCTTGTTGGTGATTGAGGGCAGTATGGATGTGGACTTCGGTGTCACATACGTATTGTTCTTGATACCGAAGAAGTTGGCAGCACCGCACTCGTCCATGTATTTCTTCTCCTTGGCGTCCAGGTAGAACTCGCACGCGTAGCCCAGATCGTGTGCCATCTTGTTGGCACGCAGGGATGCGGCGTAGTTGCCGCCCACCTTGTAGATACCCGTACCGAGAGGTGCCGAGCGGTCGAATTCGCGTATGATGACGTAGTCGTTGCAGGAGAAACCGCCCTTGAAGTACGGACCTACGGGAGTCACGAATATCATGAAGAGATACTCCGTTGCGGGATGTACGCCCACCTGGGCGCTGATGCCGACGAGCAGCGGACGGATATACAGTGTGGCACCCGTCTCATAGGGAGGGATGAAGCGCTCGTTGAGGCGAACCACCTTGTCCACCATCTCGTTGAACTTCTCCGTGGGCAGTTCGGGCATCAGTATGCCGCGACATGTGGACTGCAGACGTGCAGCATTCTCATCGCTGCGGAACACGCGCACCTTGCCGTCGGGACATCTGTATGCCTTCAGACCCTCGAAAGCCTCCTGTCCGTAGTGCAGACATGTGGCTGCCATGTGCATGGGGATTGTCTCCTCGCTGCATACCTCTATCTCGCCCCACTCACCGTTGCGGTAGTAGCATCGTACGTTGTAGTCTGTCTTTCTGTAGCCGAAACCGAGGCTACTCCAATCCATTTGTTCCATATCTTTGATGTATTTTTTTCGATTTTCGCACGCAAAAATACAAAATATTTATGAATTAGGCGCTCACATTCTACGAATTATTTTCAAGAATGTCTTCTATTTTCTCTTCCACCGACTGCAACTTCTCCTTGCAGAACTTGATAAGCCCCTCTGCAGCCTGCAGTTTTGCCGACATCTCGTCCACCGGCACCGTGCCCCCTTCCAGTTCGCGTGCAATGGCCTCCAGCTTCTCTATCGCTTCTTCGTATTTCATTATCGGTTAAAGGTTAATGGTTAAAGGTTAATGGTTAAAGACCTTCACTTCCCTCCCCTAAAGGGGGAGCCGGAGGGGGCTATCATATTCACGGTCGAATACACCTCTCCTGTCTCCATTCGTGTGGTGAGTATTTCTCCTTCGCGCAGCATACTGATATCCTTCACCAGTTTTCCTGCGCACATCGTCAGGCTGTAACCTCTCTTCAAGAGCAGTTCCGGGTCGAGTCCCTTGAGTCTCTGCTCCATCATCTCCACGCGGTGACGCTGCCTCTCCATATGCCGCACGGCAGCTGCGGGAATGCGCTGCATCAGGGTGTCCACCCTGTGTTGCTCGGCCATCATACGTGTACGCACCGCATGGGGAAGCCTCCTCACGATGTCCTCTATCAGCGCCAGTTCCTGTGCCTGATGGTCTGTCACGAATGCCGCCACAGCGGTAGGTGTCTTCAGCGAGAGATGTGCCACGTGGTCGAGCACCGTCTCATCCCTTTCGTGTCCTATGCCCACCAGCACGGGTATGGGACACTGCGCCACACACGATGCCAGTGCATAGTGGTCGAAGTCGGAGAGGTCGGACGTCGCTCCCCCGCCCCTTATTATCACCACGCAGTCGAATCGCTCCGCATCTATCTCCGTCAGCTGAGCGATGATGCTCTCCGGAGCCTGTGCTCCCTGCATCAGTGCGGGGAAGAGTTCTGTTGTGAATGCCAGTCCGTATTCGTTTTTGTGCAACTGGTCCATGAAGTCGCCCAGTCCCGCTGCCGACGGAGACGATATCACAGCTATACGTTGCAGCAGTCGCGGCAGGGCCAGTGTCTTGTTGTCGTCGATGATGCCGTCCTCCTCCAGCTGGCGCAGTATCTCCCTGCGTCGCTGTGCCTGGTCGCCCAGTGTGAAGCGTGCGTCTATGTCGTGCACGTTGAGCGAGTATCCGTATGCCTCGTGAAATGTCACCTCCACCAGCATCTTCAGCTTGAGTCCGGCTCTCAGTTCCTGCCCCGACTCCTTCCTGAAACGCATTGCCAGCAGCTTGTATGTGCGTGCCCATATCGTGATGCGTGCCCTTGCTGTCACCACTCCGTCGTCGGTCTTCTCTATGAGTTCCCCGTAGTAGTGTCCGCCGCCTCCCACGCGTCCTTCGCTGAGCTCTCCTTCCACCCATACTTCCTCCGGGAAGGCTTCCTCTATCGCCGCCGCTGCTATATTATTCAGTTCATATAGTCTCACGATTTTAAATATAAAGAATTCCCATTTCCTCAATCACCTCCTTCATCCTCTTCCGGAACGCCTCGCTGCCCGTCACCACGATACCGGGTCCGTAAGCCAACAGGCGTGTCTGCAGTTCTATGTTGGGCACCACGGTGATGGTGAATTCTCCCAGTCCCGTTGCCTCGTCAAAGGGCTGCGTCTCCACCTGCGAGGGATGCAGGGGTTTGGTGCGCAGCAGATGGTGCACCTTGAAGTCCACCGTCCTTATCACTATCTGCTCCGCTTCTCTTTCACTTCTCGTCACACCGATGATGTCCTTGAAGTAGTCCTGGTAGAAGTTCTTCGGAGCCTTCTTGAACGCCACGTCCACATGCACCCTTATATCGTTGGGGGAACCGTTGTATATTATCCTGTCCAGCGAGAAGTTCACTATGTCCCATCTGCCGTCCTCCTGACACACGTATCCGAAGAGAAACCAGCGCGAGTTGTATTCCTTCAGCAGATGCGGATGCATCGTGACATCCATCAGGTTCTCGTAGCCCTGCATGTATTTGAAGGATATCACTCTCTTTCCGAGGTATTTCACCAGCACCTTCACCAGCGCCAGGTTCTGCAGTCCCGACACGCACTCCAGCTCCACGAGATGCTCCTGTGCCGATTTCCCGTCGAAGAGCATCTGCAGTCCTCCTGTGAGAAACAGGCGTCTCTCGTCCCCTTCCCTCTTCTGCAGTTCGTTCTTGTCCTCTTCGTTCTTGAAGAAGTATTCGCAGCCCCTCCTGTATCGGAATCCCTTCTTGAAGTCCTGCCCGTTCCTGTATTCCACTGCGTACCCGTGACGGTTCAGCTGCTTCTTCAGCCTGCCGTAATCCTTGTCGCCCTCCAGTTTGCCGACGGGCCTCCCGTAGTATCTCTCCATGATGGCGCGCAGCGTCACAAACTGTTCCGCAGAAGCCATTTCGTCACATATCTCATACAGGCGGTCCATCGTCTTTCAGGGTATTATTTTTATTTTCCGCTGCAAACTTACGCATTTTTTTTGACATAAGCATCCTTTTCCGTGACAAAAGTTGCAGGAATGTCCCAGTAAAACCCTGCTGAAAGTTTTGCACATACCGGAAAAGGCCTTACCTTTGCGGCCGATTTGAGTTTTTTGTATTAAGGTAATTTAGGGTAAATACTATGTCAACACAATTAATTTCTGCATTCCGAAACGCTACCGATAACACCGTACAGATGTTGTTGTGCGGTGCTGTACGTTATCCTGATGTCGATGTCATCTGCGTGTGGAAATACAGCCGCACCACCGTCGACATGCCCGTCTATGCCTTTATCACTCCTGACGAACTTGTCATCGTCCTCATCGACTGGCGCGAGCACTCCGAGCAGGAAGTTCTCCAGGGCGACATCACCCTTGCCATGCCGTTTCTGGCAGAGAACCGCGTCAACCCCGTATCACGTCTCTCCGAATTCATGTCGCAGTACATGAAGGCCATGCAGGCCGCCGACATCCGCCTGAAGAAGGTATGGGGCGTTCTCGTTTCCAATTCCTACTTCAGCAACGACAGAGACCTGGCCAAGCTGTGGGAGAGAAAGCACATCACCGTCATCCACAACGTCCAGACGACGACATCTCCCCTCGTGAACTGGAACGATGAGCGCAACGCGCTGACAGATGCCCACCACAGCGCACTCTTCAACTGGTTCGACGCACGCGAAGACCTGAAATTCCCCACCTACGGAGAATACGGGGAGGAAGAGCATTCCGAGGACATCAAGGATATGGAGAAGCACTTCTACCGGGAGGGCTACACCGCTAAAGAAGCCGCTGCCGACGACATGGCTGCGGAGGAGAAGGAACGGGAGAAAAAGAAAAAGGAACGGGAGGAATACGACCGCCTCATCCAGCAGTTCATCAGCGACCATGCGGGAATCGATGCCGACGACGATGATGATGATATCAGCGATGACGACGACGTTGACGACGACATTCCGGAACTGCCCGAGACCAGCGGACCCAAATACCGACGGCCCGTCTGCGTCGAGATACTGCCTCCCATATCCGATCCCCACGAGCAGCTGGACAGCATGGTGGGCTGCGACAACATAAAGAAGCAGTTCTACGACCTACTCGCCCTCACGCGCTACAACTGCGAGATGAGCCGTCGCTACCCCGCGTGGACACAGCATCAGGTGTCTCTCCATGCCGTCTTCCTCGGGCGTCCCGGCACCGGCAAGACCACGCTCTGCAAGATCTACGGTGCGCTCCTCAAGGAGGCCCGCATGCTCACCAAGGGTCATGTTGTGGTGTGCGGCCGTTCCACCTTCGTAGGCTCCAGCTGGGGCGACGAGGAGGAAGCCGTCAATCAGGTGCTGGAACTCGCTGAGGGCGGTGTCCTGATGATCGACGAGGCCTATCTGCTCAATTCTCCTCATCCCAACGATCCCGGCAAGCATGTCCTGCCCCTGTTCATGGAGCGTCTTGCGGACGAGAGCCGTCGCAATATCGCTGTGATACTGTGCGGCTACAAGGAACCCATGGAGGGTCTCCTCAACCTCAATCCCGGCCTGGATTCGCGCTTCCCCCACCGTTTCGAGTTCGAGGATTTCTCCATCGACCAGCTGATGGAGATCACGCGCCGCCGTCTGTCTGTCTACAACTACCGTTTCACGCGTGCCGGCCAGAAGAAATACCGTGACATACTGGAGAAGGCCTACAGGGACCGCAATCCCGAGAAGTGGGGCAACGCCCGCTTTGTTGCCAACCTGCTGGAAAGCATCTACCTGCGCCATGCCAAGCGCTGCATGAAGCACAAGAACCACTCCTCCAGCGAGTTCTACAAGTTCTTCAGCATCACCTCCTCCGACATCCAGCCCATCGAAGTCCCCAGGGACAAGCCCCGCATCGGCTTCTGATGTTTAATCGATTTACAAACCTTTGGGCACTACTCAATACTTAAGATATCTCTTTACCAATCTTAAACCCTAACTTCAATATCAACTTCAGTGTCTCGACAGATGTATTGCGGTCATAGACTTTCTCCTCTTCGGGAAGGTCTTCATAAGCAATGAGACAGGGATGGTACTTCTTTGCGTCATCGCGCTTCTCTCCGTATGTCCAGCCTTGGTTCATGCGTTCCTGTGCCCATATCTCATGCACATTCTTGGCCATTGCCTCAAGTAACGGATTCAATTCTTCCGGCAACTGGATATCAGAGGTGTCGATTGGTTGAGGGGTATAGTTATTTGTCTTCATATTATTTGCTTGTTTCTTTTAGTTTCTCACATATAGCGGTCTCGACCACTCCATAGTCGAAGACTTTATAGTCATCAATATAGCTTACATTGTCAGATTCTTGATCCAGTTGCTCCCAAGGCTTGAGACAGTTATGACGTTTCCTGATGTCATCGCATTCGTGGCCTGTGTCATTGTTGACATAGCCGAGCATCTCATGTGCTGCATTCCATCTAAGGTGTTCACACATGGCAAGATTAAGCATCAACATATTCTCTTTGTCTGTAAGTCCTGAATACTTTATTGATGCTTGACGCCCTTGCCTTTTGCCTACTGTTTTACTTATAAAGTCGTAGAAATTGTCTTTGCCTACAGTTTTCTCTATAAGACGGAGTTTAGTATGCGAGTGAAGAGCGTTAGAACGGTCTTGATTCTCCTTCCTACGCAGTTTCGTTATGTTAACCCACTTATTTCCCATTTTAGCCAAGGTGTTGTCATGACGTTCCTGCCATGTTCCTTCATCATTTTTTGGATCTATTCTCAGAGAACGATATGTCTCGTAATACTTTTTGCCATTTTCCTGATAAAAATCCTTTACTATCAACTCGTATGTGTAGATTTGCTCATTATGACCAAAGAGTGTAATCTTTGTTTCACCTATTCGGTCATTATAGTGACGAGCAATCTCTTTGAGATGCTTGAAGGTACCTTTTTCGTGTGCGCGAACGTAAATCTGGAATTTGTCAAGATTTGCTCTATGAGAGCGAACATATCGGAGTATGTCAACGGCTACGCTCATATTCAATTCATCGTCACCTAGAGCTATCACCACATAATTCAGCTGAGTAGCAATCTTGCTAAGCAAATCTTTATAGAACTCAGTAGAGCGGAAGTCCATAGAGTAGAAGTTAATCGGCTGCTTTTTCTTTAGAAAATTTAGAATAGGCCACCGTGTCTGCATGCTACTATTGATTGCCACGCCAGGGAGCGAAGCTATGATTGGGCCTTCGCTATGTCCTATTTCATTATCTATCACATGACAGCGGAATGGGCTCCTGAACGATTTCCCTGCGGAAGCACTACTATCCACAAAGGCTGCATATTCATATAGGAAGGAGAGTGTCTCCTGGCCAGTCTCGCCAAATCCTACTACCAAACTGGTGAAGGCGGACTTAACGGTGCCAGGATTCGGTTCATCCAATGTTGCCACATCAACAAAGTTCACAGGATGGTTGTCCGCCTGAGATTTCAGATATTCTACAGCCAGATGTGAGGAATCCACAACTTTCACCTCTATGCGCTTTTCACTGGCGATGCCCATATCCTCAATGCTCTTATTAATGCAGTTTCTTCTGGCATGACAATGTATTATGGTTGAGAACTTCTTACTGCCTATCAATGCGTCTTTTGCCAATATTGATGTTGAACGCACATTCGACTCTCCATCATCAGATAGGAAGAATACGTGAAGTTCACCAGCATTAGTTGCCTCGAGATTTCTAAGTAGCCTCTTTACTGTCTCCAAGCCTATAATGCCCAGCACATCGGTAGTCTCTGAGTCTAGACTGCAAATATCACAATTGGCGATGGCAAGAGCCCTGCGTTCATTCTCATCAACCTCAGCAAAGGTCTTGTGACGATGGGTCATCATGCTGACGATATTCCTCCAACCATCAGTCTTGTCCTCATCTTGCTCTGCCTCTCCTGCCAAACTGTTTTCCACGAACAGGATAACAGACCTCTCATCTTTCTCATACACATCTTTTGCTAAGAGTTTTGAAGCCTCATTCATACCAAAGAAAACATAGATATGATTGTGAGCATCGTTGACCTTTATGTGCTTGATGTGCATGTAGGCCATCAATCGGGACATCACCAAACTCAGAATCAAAGTGGCCGTGCAAAGCACAGCAGCAAAGCTGGCACAGGATATCATGCCCTTTAACACATCGTGACTTTGAATGGCATCAAGCGTATTGCTATCGATATCCATTAGGAAGAGGTCTAAAGAAGCAATCGCTGAACGCAGGAGCACCTCAGCTCCCACATGGGGTTGTTTGCCAATACTGATGGCAACAAAAAATATCACCCAACCACAGCACCATATCCATAGCATTGTCTTTGCCAAGAGAACAAGATTTCTCTGACGTCTGTATGCCTCAGGTATTACAGGCCTGTTCTCTAATGGCTTAAATCTGATTTTATAACGCAGAATAATAGCCCAAGCCAATACGCACGTAGAACCAATAGCCATAGCCACCGGCAGTGCAAACCATCTGCCATAGTGGGATGTTTCCCCTTCGTATGATTTACACCCAATAACAAACAAAGTAGTAAGGGATAACAGAATGAATAATATTTTAGCCGACATCGGACGTCGTCTAAGCCATTCTAAAAACCTATATCCAAATGTCCAAATAAGAATTGCTGCAACAATGTCAATGATGAGCCATATATAGAATGAACTATTCATAAGACTTCCCTCTACGAATCCCCATAAATTACCCTTTTCTGCAGGAGAATCTAAGAATACAGCCTCATTTATCACCACTGTCTGCTTACATGAAGTGAGAGCAAAGGCGATTGCTGCAAGTATTAAACCTTGAAAAAATTTACTCCTCATTTTTGTTCACTCTTCTGGTTGTTCTTCCTATCCTCCTCTGCCCACCTTCTCTGATAATATTCATAATCGTATTCACAGTAATTAAGATTTTATTTTTCGTTTCTGTGGGCAAAGATAGCAAATTTGTTTTAATCCTCAATAATCTAATGGATAATTACTAATATTTAATGCCTTGTTTTATTATTTTTGCCGGATTTCCTGCCACCATTGCACCATCTGGAACATCTTCCAGAACGACAGAACCTGCAGCAACCATTGCCCATTTGCCGATAGTCACACCACACATAATTACTGCACCTGCACCAATAGATGCGCCATGGCAGACCTTGGTTTCTTCCATCTCCCAGTCACCTGAGCCAACCTGCCTGCCATCTCTCAGAATAGATCTTGGATATCGGTCATTAATAAAGCTAACGTTGGTGCCAATGAACACACCGTTATCTAACGTCACTCCTTCGTAAATGCTGTTATTGTTCTGAATCTTTACGTTATTACCAATTTTTACATTCTTCCCAATATAAACATTCCTATGAATTCGACAATTATCTCCAATCTTAACACCATCGTCAACAAAACTACCGTCTTCAAGCAATATATTACTACCAAGTTTCACATTTCTTCCGACATTATCCACCAATCTGTCTTGCATTCTTGTGTAGATAGCATACGACTCAGGGGTCAGCAAATGACCTATCAGTTCATTTCTGTTGCGTAACGAGAAGAACTGTACCTTAGCTATTTCCAGATAGCTGTCATTTGCACTATCATGCATCTCTTTAATTTGTTCCTGTGGCGTAGGATTGTCCTGAAGATGTAGTACTGCTTGAGAGATGAGTTCTATCTCCAAACGTTCACTCTTGATAATACCCACTTCAAATAATCCGTGACAATATTTCTCAACCTTTGCTTGTGTCACACCAACTTCTTCTTTCAATGCACGGAACAAAATGTTATTGATATCGATATGTACATTTCCGTTTTCGTCTACAATTAGACGATTTTCAGAATCTTTTGTGCCATCCATGAGCAAACTGACTGTTTCATCATAAGAAAAATGCCAAATATCGCCTGACGAGATATTTCCAGAACGTTTAGTCCACATGAGTGATGGCTTACCATTTATGTAGGCGGCCAGAAATCCGCCAAGACCTAACGAACAAAGAAATGGTGCCAGCGGCCTGATGTCTTGTGTTTTATTAATGATAAATGGCTTCTCGTCAATTGAGCACAATATATGGTACATCTCCGTCATGCACTTGAAAGTGAAATAGTCGGAATAGTACAATTGCATATCTACACAATGCTCCTCTGAGTTCGGAGTTCGAGTATCCGTAATGCTGTAAACACCAAGCTCTGCGCCATTGAACATGGTCTTACCCGCTTCAAGGTCTGCAATAAAGGTGCATGCAACCATTTCTGAAACAATATAGATAAACGATTCTACGTTGAATTCCTGAAGTTCCGGCAACTTGATAGACTTGTATTTATCAACATCCAAATATTCCTTCAATTGCTCATGAATATTGGATAGTCTGTACTTGTCTTGACAAACCAGGAACTGTTTGAACTGCTGCATAAGTTCATCTTTTTCCGGTTTCATTTTGTCGAGATGCTGTTCTACCTCCTGCACTTTATCCTTTCTAAAGAATTTTAATTTCTCTAGCTTATCCCTATATCTTCCAGGAACATCAACAAACAATCCCTTATTAATAACACATATATTAAACTGCTCATGATTGAAGAATTCATTCGTTCCTGTTCCGCACAGTTTCTTATAATTGCCAAATACTGTTATCCTACCCAATAACCTTTGCAATGCGATGCGTATTAGGAATAGACTCTGGTCTTCAAATGCCGATTTTCCATGCTTCTCGTTGATGAGTGCCGACAACTCTTCCATGCGTTTTTCATCAACTATTGACTCTTGTGTGTCATGTTGATGTATCGCAGTTGCCTCTGTATCCAGCCATTGTATCTTTCCAACGTAGTCCTTCAGTTTCGATTTGTTGATTTCAATATCATCCTTCGGATAAAACAGGATGGTCTTTTTCTTTTCTACAGCATGTCCCAATTCTTCTTTGATTATAAAATCCGATTCTTCTACCTCTTTAGTATATATCAGTAGGAAGTATTCTGAATTGTCTATCCCTTTATGAATACGTTCTGTGTATTCTTTGCCCACATCTTGGTGCAATTCATTCAAATCGAACCATGCATCAATGTCATGTTCTTTCAGTTCTGCAAATAAGCGAGCCACATATTCGGCATTCTCTCGTTTGTAGCTGATAAAAACATCCTTGCTCCCTTTAATGATGGAAAGTTCTACTCCATTGAAAACTTGTGTTGATACTTTTGATTGCTCGTTCTGGTTATTCATGGATATTATCTTTAGTATTAAATCGTTGATTATTATATATTATAAAGTAGGAATATTGATTATTCTTGCACATACAATGTTTCATTCAACTTTAAATCGAATGTAGCTGCGGTCGTCAAAGTGGGTGCACATGTCCATGAGCCCCTTGGTAGACTTGTATATCTTATAGCACAGAGGGTCAAGTCGAATCAGTTCGTCCAGCCGCGCTTCGCTTTCTGCTAGCGTACCAAACAGTTCCGGATAGCCGTCGGAGGCGAGTACAACTTCTGAACCCGGCGGCACATCGGTCACGGAAACATTCTTCACACTACCCTGACTAGAAAATACGCCATACCCATATTCATCGTCGCGGTTTTCCAGATACTGTTGCATCTTCAACTCGTCCAAAATAAGCTTGCGCGCCAAATCCTCCTTCAAAAGCTCCTCCTCAGTATGTCCTGATTGCAACAGCATGTGTATGGCTAGACTGCGTGCATCGGATAGGATTACATCTACCTTTTTATAAAAAGTGTAGTGTTTACCATTAAGCAGGAACTGGCAGTCGCCCACTTCCCATATCTGTCGTTTGGCGATACTATATATGACAGCCGAGGCGCAGAGATGAATACCCTGTTGTTCCAGTTGATGTTCTTGGGCAAAAGCCTGCAATTCTGCCTGTATACGGCATGTGGCAGTTTTGTAGTCCATGTTGGAATCTATTATCCCCGTCTGCAAATACGATGCAATTAACTCCGCAGCAATCTTGCCGCCAGTCTTCCCTTGGAATCGGTTATCCGTCTTACTGGTAGCCCCGTCAATAACGGCAATATAGTTGTCGCTGCAAACAATGACATCTTCGCAAGAATCTGGCACTACAGTCTTGGAGGCGCAGAACTGCTCTATAATGCCGTATGTCGGTGTATAATGAGAAAAAGAATCGTAAGACGTTGGCTCCTGAGTCAATGAAGGATGGCCGGGGTGAAGTTCGATGGACGATGAAACCCGAACTACTGCCAGTGTCTCGCGCAGTTTCTGTCGGAACAGTTCTGCCGACATTTGGTATTTCAAAAGCCAGTGAAATCCCTGCAATTGCAACTCTGCGCCAGGCGACAGTTCTACTTCTTCCAAAAACACAGGTAAGATTCTTTTCTTGTGGTTCAGCGCCATTGTTATTTCATTGCGCACGTTTCTGGACAGTACGGCGCTGTTCGATAGCATCACCATCACCATTTCGCTGTTCAAAATCTTTTCGCCCAGTTCTTCTGTCCAATCACTGCCGGTCTGGAGTTCTTTGTCATACCAGTAATTGAGTCCGGCTTTGGACATCTCTTGTAAGATGCTATGTACTGACTGTACATCGTTGTGGGAATAGCTTATAAACACATAGGGCCGTAGGCTATGGAAGTTGCCAGGAGCATCCTTCTGTGCATCCTTGGTCACTGGTGTGGTTTGTATATTTCCCAACCGTCTATCGACCTGCCATTGCTGTTTGCGCATGGCGATTAGAATGCGATAATATTGGTAGTTACCGATAAGTAGCGCATAGTCCGGTTTCTTTGAATCCTCCATGTCTATGGCCTTCAGCATGAGATCAGAAGCCTCCTCAAAGTGATGTTTGATTGATACAATACGTGCCTTGGTGCAATGGTATTTGGCGTAATCAGGTTCCAAACTGATGGCCTTGTTCACACAGTAGAGAGCCGAATCGTACCAGGTATCTACAATGACCTCTAAGTCCTCAGGCAAACATTTCTCACAGATGGTAGCAAATGCATTGGCAAAGGTATGGTGATATCCCGAATTCTGAAACAGGTCGCAAGCACTCTGGTGCGCAGTATTGAGCAGCAGGTCGTAGTCGTACAGCGACTCACTATGTGTCTCGTACATGATTCGGATGTGGGAGAACGAGACATGGCTGTTGAGATCTGTTCGATGCTCCGCTTCGGAAATCAGATTCCACAGCTTGGTGAAATCACGATTATGGCGATATATCGTGGCTAAACAGAAGAAGGCCTCGTAGGAGAACTCCTGTCCTTCCTGCATCAGTTTTGTGAAAGCAAGAAGCCCATCTTCCGATGAGTGACTGTATGCAAATCTCGTTATTTCCTTCTCGTACGTACGGGCTTTTTCATCCCTATTCAGTTTCTTGCTAAAGAATTCTATTATGTCTTCTATTATTGTTTTCATGTCGTTATATTTACTCAAGGATTATTCCTGCTGTTCTTGCTCCACGATTTCTCGCTTGATTGCTTCTATTTCCCTGTCTATCTTGTCATTGCTTCCGCAGGTCCTAATATAGCATTGATAGTCTAATAATGCGCCATATAAATCTTTCTTCGTCCCATATCCATTCGCCTCACAACGGGCTAAGAATAATGTTCCGCCGGGATAACCAATAGTATCTAAAGCATCTACTTTCCTATAGACAATTCTAAAGAGTCTGTTAGCCTCCTCTTCATCTTTTGGGCAGTCAATACCTTCCAGCATATTCTTAGCCATTGTATAAGTAGTCCAAGGTGCGAATGCTCTATCAACAATTTTCTCCACTGCCAAATCAACGAGTTCTTCCTTGGTCTTGGCAATAGTTAAATCTCGAACTTTAATCGATGTCTGCTCTCTGTCTATCAAATCATCTTCAGGAATATTTTGAGCTAGTGGGAACATATTCTTATAATGTTCTCTTGCATACACATCTAACAAAAGAACAAGCATCTTTGCTCCGTTTGCCATTGCATATTGAAGTTCAGATGTGACATGTTTTGAGGCTTGTGCATTGGGACTATCACATAGAATGAAACGTTTTCGGGCGTCGATTTCTCGTTTTAAAAGATCATTAACCTCATTCTCGTTTTCCAAGCATTTCAGATAAAACAGTATAGGGCGGAATCCGCTATCTTCAAGTGCATTCCTCACCAAGCGAACTCGCTCAAAATCTTTTGTAGAATGGGATACAAACACCCAAAATCCTTCATTTATATCGTCTTCTTTCATACTCGTTTAGTCTAAGTAATATTTCTTTCGTTCCTCTGGAGTTAATGGCCGATTGTTGAATCTCTCGCGAGTTTGATCGATGAGGTTTTGAATAGGAAGAAACTCCCATATATCCGCACGATTATCGGAAATGTTTGATACAATATGACTACCATCTGTGGTGAAATAGGAAGCTGATTGAAACTTGTTGTCTATTACAAACACACAAAGACCTGTTAATACATCCCAAACTCTTATAGTATCATCAAGTGATGTAGATACTATACATTTGCCGTCTGGACTGAATGAGACAGACATAACGACATTCGAATGTCCTTTCAAAACATGTTTGCATTCGAGAGTACTTGCTTCCCAGATTCTAATTGTTTTATCATATGATGCTGAAGCAATATATTTGTCATCAGGACTAAAGCAAATATCGCAAACATCGTCTTTATGACCGATACCTTTATGTAGAATGGAACCGGATTCTTTTTCTTTCACGCATATTTCACTATACCCATCTACTCCAGCAATTAAAGTTCCCTTTGTGCTTATAGAAGAACTTCTAAAATAAGAGACGTCATGTAGTGACACAGATATTGGTTCATCACCCCAAAGTTCCCATATACGAACAGTTGAGTCATCTGAGGCAGAAATAACGAGATGACCTTCTTGGTGGAACAAAACCTTATTAACGCGATTGGTATGGCCATTCAGCACTCCCAGGCATCGTCCTTCTTCCAATTCCCAGATACGGATGGTATTATCTAATGAACCGGAAACAAGAAATAGATTATTTGGACTAAATGCTGCTGATAATACAAACCTTTGGTGTCCTTTAAGACATCTTACACATTGCCAAGTGACGGTGTCCCAAATTCGAATAGTACAGTCTTCTGACGTCGAAGCTAACATACTGCCATCACCGCTGAAAGCAACATTTGTAACGACATCCGTATGACCTTCTAGTTTCTTAATAAGTACGCCTTTTGCGGCATCCCATATACGAATTGTATTATCAGCCGAAGCGGATGCCATATAGCCTTCATTTGGACTTAATACTGCGGAAATCACAAATTTACCATCATCGTGTAAAATCTTCCTACACTTTCCCTTAGACACATCCCATACCCGAACGGTTCCATCATCAGAGGCCGTAATTAAAGAAAGACCGTCATGACTAAACGATATTGACCTGATTACCCCTTGATGTCCCTTCAATACACATTGATGACAATTCTTTATTAGATTCCATATATAGATAGAAAAATCCTCATTGTTTGTATAAGCATATGCAATGTGTTGACTATCACTAGAAAAAGAAATATCGGACAGTGACGATTCTTTTATAGGCAATTCTTGTATAGTATGTCCTGTTCGGATATCCCAAAGACGTATAGAGCCGTCAAAAGAAGCTGAGGCAACGGTATGACCATCCGTACTTAATGCTATAGAGATAACCTTATCTTTGTGCCCGTTAAAAATTGCAGAATTACTTTGCAATGCCTTCCTTAATGCAACTTCACTCTCAATAACGTATGGTCTGTCGGGATTCTCTAAATCTTTTGGCAAAGCTTCCAATGCCAAAAGTCTAGCTGTATACGAATCTCCTTCTTCAACCAGTGCATTTGCTTTCTCTGCCAAGAATAGACTTTGCACTCGCAAAAGGTTATCTCGCTGTTCTTGTAATTGTCGTTTCTTTGCTTCTTCTGCCCTAACATGTCTTTGCCACAAATCGTCTACGTCTATCTCTAAGGCTCCTGCGATAACTTCAATAACTGCACGTTCAAAACTAAAAGTAGATATATTAGCCCCCCTTGCCTCTAAAGACTTTAGCGCATCCGGAAAGCATTCTTGTTCATCGGCACTCTTGGCATTAGCAACACCGTCAATAATAAAAGGGATAATGTGTGTCGGCTCTCTGTGTGTTTTAAAATAATCGATTTCCTTATTGACCCATTCTGACTTGGCAGCATTGGGTGAACAAATGACAATGAGGTAATTTGACTGTTCCAGTTGCTTTTGTATCTCTTTCGTGAGATTGCTACCCGCAGGCAATCCCGTATCATCACGAAATATCTCTCGAAGCACCTCCGGACGGTCAGGATACTTCTCTTTTAAAGCGTCAGAAAGATGAAAGTCATCCAACACCTTCTGCAACTCTTCTGCAGCCTTTTTGTCTGCATGACTATAACTAATAAAAGCAAAATTTTTGAACGTCTTACCTTCTTCCATAATTATATCATTTTATTTATCAACACCTCTGCCACTTCTTTTCTTAATGTCTCTGCATCCGTAAAAACACGGCAGGGGACATCATGAATTAATCAATTCAATTATATCCGTATAAATCTTCCTTAGCAAGTTTTCGTCAAAATCACTTATATCACAACTTTTAATGGAACAATTGTATCTCAGCCCAAACGTATAAGCCATCTGTAATATCGTAGATGATTTTATTTCTCTTGAGTTTAATAAAACTATTATCCCAGAATGAGAGGTTGTTTCCTGTATTAATCCTTTGATATATTCTTTTGCGGCCATCCCCATCTTATGATGTAAATCCGTATGGAAGTCTCCTTCTTCAACTATGGATTCAACTTGCAATTTGCGTTGTATTAAAAAACGCTCAACCAATCTACTTTTATCACGAAGTTCATACGGTGCAACTAATAATATCTTTCTCTGTTTTCTAACAATGTTTCTAACATTGAGCAAATAATTATCATTGTCTTCTATATCTACTTCATGTACCTGGATTTCATTATTATTCTTCTGTAGTTCCTTCACCTCAGCCTTCTCCCATTCTATCCATTCGGAGGAATGAGGTGGCTCAGTGTACTTGCTTTTGCACAAGATGAACTTCTTTCGTGCCAATATTTCTCTGGAGATAAGCCCCTTCAGTTGCTCTTTGTCTTTCCCAGACGGGTTGTCTCCATCTAAGCACTTCAGATAGAACAATATCGGATTCCCATTCTCGTTTTCTATTAAATTTCGAATCTTCCTGACTTTCTCTAAATCCTTCGAAGAGTGCGAGAGGAAGAAATACCCGTTACTATTATTTGCCATAATCTTACATATTACTCTAAATAGTACTTTTTTAGTTCTTCTGGAGTTAATTGACGATTTTCAAGGAGTTTACGAGTCTTATCAATAAGTTCTTGAAGTGGCGGGAAATCCCATCTGTAAAGACCCCCATTGGCAGAAATACTCAATATCTGGCGACCATTTGGAGCAAAACGTGATAAAATGAGATTCTCGTCGTGACTTTGGAAGTGGCTATAACTAACATCACCATCTATCTTCCAAACATCAACATTTCCCTTATTATCCGTGGAAACGAAGAACTCATTATCATTGTCAAAAGACAAATCCTTTATCATATTACCAGAGCCATCGAAATGTCTTAAATGTATGCCATCAGCACATCTCCATACATTTATTGATCCTTTTCCAGAAGCAGAAATCAAATACTCGTCATTTGGGCTAAAACATAGTTTCGTGACGATGTCTCCATAGTGTTTTCCAGATACGGAATACAGTCTATGCCCTGTTCCTAAATCAAAGACCTGTAGACTATCATTACTGATAATTGCAAATTTACTTAAGTCGTGACTAATTTCAAATTTATTATATAAACGTACATTTTTATTAAAAATGATATCGCTTACGACCTCTGCTGTATTTGCAAGCCTAATGTTTATGATGCTGTCTGTAACAGAAATTATCTTTTTCCCATCCTCTGACCATCGACAACATATAAATGGTTTTGGACTAGAAAACTCTGATACAATCATCTTTTTATTTAAATCCCAAACTCTTGCCTGACTATGCGTAAAGCCATTTCTAATGACCATAATATAACCGCCATCAGGACTAAACATCACAGAACTGATGTAACGCGCTTCTGGCAAATAATATCTCTCTTGAGGAGTATCAATATTGAAAATGGATAAGCCCGTTTGACTATTTAATGCTACTTGATTCTGATTGGGAAGGACATCTATGTTATTCTCATATATATATATATCTTTGTCATCAACCAATCTATCACATCTATTCCTATTCCATTCCCAAATCCATGTTGTTCTGTCGTTAACCGATATAACAATCTTATCGTCCATCGCATTGAAAGACGCGGCATAAACAACGCTTTGCATTTTCTTCTTACGTTCACACGTCCCGTCTTTCACATTCCATATCTGTATTAAACTATCTGAAGATGCTGATACAATATATTTGTCATCATGACTAAAAGATATATCCGATACACTATTCGTATGGAACGAAATATCCATTATACATTCTTTTGTTTGAACATTCCAAAGTTTCGCCGTTCCATCAAGACTTGATGAAACAATATATCTGCCATCGTTGCTATAATTAATTTTAGTAATGGTATTCATATGACCCTTTAGAGTATCCTCACAAATGCCATTCTCTACATCCCAGATTTCTATCTCATTATGATTATAAGTTGAGAGTAGTTTTTTCCCGTCCGGACTAACACCTACACATAGGCTTACCCCGAAATGTCGTTCTGTTAAAGGATTATATTCATCTCCTATAACCCTAACACATTTTCCCGTACTCACATCCCATATACGTATTGTACCATCCCATGATGTGGAAATAATCTGTTGACCACTAGGACTAAATAGAGCATCGTAGACCGCCTGTTTATGTCCCTTCAGCGTCTTCACCAATTCTCCACTATGGGCATCCCATATTTGAATGTCGCGAAATTCCTCCGGGTCATCACAACTCCATCCTGCCCATCCACAGATTGTTAAGATATAATTATGATCTGGACTATATCTGGCATTAAATACATCTTTTCCATATATTGTTTTAAGACATTTTGCAGTCTGCACATCCCAAATCTTAACTGTACCATCATATGATCCGGTAATAACACATTTTCCATCAGGACAAAAATACGCATAACGGTTTCCGCTATTTGCATTTATTCGATAACAATCTTGATTGTTTGCTATTCGCAACTGTAGTTCTGCTTCCCCAACAAGCGGTCGATTAGGATGTGAGATATCTATGGGGAGAGCCTCTAACAGCAACAATTGAGCCAAACGGACATCTCCTTGATTTATCAGCAATTGTGCTTGAGCGGAATAGTATCTGGACTCTGTCCGTCTTAAATTATTTACCATGACATGTCTTCTCCAGAGCCATATCGCACAGCCTACCACTGCCGCTATAAAAAGCAAGGCACACACAACTTGTACAAAACGCTTTCTATATTCCCTCCGTTCTCTCTCAAACTTCTGTTGGGCCTCATATTCGTTTACGTCATTGGAAATCATCTCGCATAAGCTATCATGAGCGAGTTCAATGTAGCCATTGTTTTCTCGGAGCAATCGTGTCTGTGTAAGTTTTTTAAGATAAAGTTCTGAGAAACGGATTTTGTGTAGCGATTCATCTTCTACCCTTACAGGTTGTCTATGACCTTGTTCATTTATCAATGCACGTTCGATAATATATCGATGTCCTGCCGAGATATTGCATTCTTTCCATACTTTTTCGCAAAACATTTCCAATATCTTACGAATAGTTCGTTCACCATCGGAATATTCCGTGACAACGTTATTCCCAGATTTTAGAAATTTTTCTTTAGAGAGGCTATCATCCTCTGAAAGTCCCGTAAGAATGAGCGAGAGTGCTAATGCAGAAACACAAGGGAGCCCATCTTTTATACTATCCCAATCTCCTATTTGGCTAGATTTTGCAGATTTTATAATTTTTTCATAAGATTCATCAGAAAGCCCTGACAATTGTTGAGCAATTTCCCGTGCTGCTTTTTTTGTGAGAGCCTTGAGGCAATATCTGTTGTTCTTGAGCGAAGGGATAAAATGTTTCGTCATACCCCAATAATCAAGCTCACTGACATAATCGCTTCTAAGTGATAATAAAACCTTAAATCTCTTGGGTGCAGAAACTCCTTCCATACCCGGAGTATGAGATACATTATTGTACAATTCCTCTAACCACCCAAAGAAATCGTCAATCCAATTAATACTCCGTGCCCTAGTAAAGAATTCTTCAAATTGATCAATGATAATAACGGGGGTGAGACATTCATAATGATTCCTCCTTATCTCCATGAAACGCAGACGCCACCATGCTTTTTTATCCAAATCCTCTTGATTTGCAGATAGCATTATCTTAAAAAACTCAATATGGTTATTCTTATCTTTCTTATTCTGCTCTGCAATCTCGTTATCTATCTTGTCTAAGACTATTTTATCAAAGTTACAAGCGGCATTGTCCCCACTCTCACCATTCATCTCGTAATCGTTGAAAGAAATACGAATAGGAAGTAACCCATTTTTACGCATTACAGGTAATAATCCCGCATTAATCAATGATGATTTACCTTCTCCTGATTCTGCGTAACAAACACTAAAGTCACTATGCATGACGAGGCGAAACAAATCCTGAGTCTCGTCATCTCTTCCATAAAATATATCGGCATCCGTCTCTTCGTAGTAAGCGGGACCCTTAAATCTAATTTGATTATTCATAACTACTCATTTTTATCCAATTCAAAGAAACTTGGTTCTTTATCGTCATGCACAAGAAGGGTTCGCTCTACAAATATACTTGCAGGTAGGTTTAGATTGTCCTTACGTTCCTTTGCAATACCTTCCACCTCGCCAGCAGAAAGATTTCCGTCATCAATAATTATAGGCACACACTTCTTTTTATACGCCAAAGCATAATAAGCTTCTCTCACAACAGGAGATAATGAAGTTACATTATTATCATCATTAGCATCATTGTTTGAGGCATCGCTAATCGGATTCGCTGCATATGATTCGATATCATCGGCATCCTCATATGCATCCATATATCGTTTCGTTACTAATGGCACAAAATAGTCACATTCCTGAATTGCACGTTTAATGTTTGCCCAATAAGGGTTACCACCATCAGAAACCTGTTCTAAGTCATACCATATGTAACCTTGCTTTCGCAGCATATTTATAACCCGCATAAGGATTTTGGATGTTTTCCTTGATTCGATAGTATCCTCTGGCTCCCGTTTGTACGAAACAAATATTTTATAGGATTTATGTTGATGCAAATCTGTAGAACTAATATCTGGCGTGGCTTCTTTAATAATCTTTTCAATAAGACTGTCATTCCTGAGATTTGTTTGTCCGGAATACCTGTTCCGTTGTAAAAACAGTCCCAATCCCTTTTCCACATCATTAAGAGATAACCAATAACCTACCGTGTTCTGCAACTGTTCTTCATACATTGGATATACAAAGAAACGGAATATCCAATCAGGAAGAGTAGATCCCAATACCAATAAACGTTTCAAAGACGCATCTCCAGGACAAAGATAGCGAGACAGATTTTTTGCCCTATAATCGCTATCATGCAAAGAATGAACAAATCTTAGTAAAGTTGGCTCATTATATACCCATGAACTTTCGGAATTTCCACCAAAGATATGGTAAATTGTGTGGGTGCCACCCTGAGCCTTTAGGGGAAGATCGTTTCTCTCATGCGGGCAATACCATTCTGAATATCTATTATTCTCCGGGAAAATTTTTTCTATAACATCAAAGCCGAATGTAGTAATAATCAATGAAAAATTACCCTTAATAAGGAAGTCTTCCACCTGTTTCTTCAGCTTGATTTCCCCTTTCTCTACAGCCTGTTTTATGTTTGAATGAAGACGATGGCTTACATCATCGTCTTGCTCTCGCTCATACAATGTTATTCCATAATAACTGTTTGAAAGAATTTCCTTTCGAGATTCGTCATCATTTTTACACAAAACATCACAGATGTATTCATTGATTGACTTCACAACGCCATCTGGAGCCACATACTCATACATATCATCACACACCACTGGTACAATAAGTGATAGGTTATCCCGTATTTGTTCACCTACCATACCTCCCTTCTTTCCTATGGTGTTATCACGTTTTCCCAGTTCTTGAATATAATCTAAGGCCTTTTGCAAATAGGACTCATTCTCTGCTATTCTTTCTACTTCCTGAATCAGTTGAGATTTAAGTTCTAATGTTTCCATGTGTATTGTGTTAAATAATTTAAGCAATTACTATAACTGATAAAAGCAAAATTTTTGAACGTCTTACCTTCTGCCATAATCCTATATATTAGTCTAAGTAATACTTCTTTCGTTCTTCGGGAGTTAAGAGGAAGTCTTTGTATCTTGCATAAGCTTGTTCTATTAACTTGCTATATGGTATGAATGGGTATATAAGAATTGTATTATCAGTTGTAATAGTAATAGACTGGCCGTCAGGGGAAAAAACAGCATTGTCTACAGGAGTATCGATGTCTTGGATTTTCATACCCGTTTCAACATCCCAAATACTAGCTCTTACTCCTTCCGTAACAGATAGGATTTTGGAATTATCATGATTAAACTCTGCATATTTTGCACTACAACTTATAATATGTTTACAAAATCCAGTTTCTGCGTTCCATATTCTTATAGAACCATCATATGATGTCGTAACTATTTGTTTACCATCACCACTATAAGTAATTGAGATAATATTTGAAGTATGACCTTTCATTTCCTGCACTATTGTTTCTTTATTTATATCCCAAATACATATATAATTGTTTGTGCAAACAGCAACAGCTAACATGTTACCATCAGAACTGAAACATGCACAATCTGCACCACCATATCCACACACAAGTGTTTTAGCACATTTTATCTTGTTTATTGAATACACATTCCAAATGGAAATACTATTCCCATATCCAGTTGCAATTCTTTTTCCTTTCTTACTCAAAGCAATAGGATTACCTAAAAGAAAGTCATGTTCATTAAAAGAACGAAGGCATTGCCCAGATTGAATATCCCATATTTGAATCCTTTTTCCTCCCATAAAAAATGCTTTTGTTTCAGAAGAATCTATTTCTACAGAAAAAGCCATCGACCCGTCGAAACTTCGAATACACTCTCCTGAAGTGCTGTCTAAAACACAAGACTTGTTAGAGGAACATACAATCATTCTTTCACCATCATTATTGTATTTTATGGTATTAACGCTATCACAATGTTCATGCAATAACTTAGATGGCTTCGATAAAGCAAGCTCTTTTACAAATAGTTTTTCTATTACCGATCCCGCAACATATAATGTATCTTTTGATATATATACAGATTGAACTGGGAATGAAAGGTTTCCATATTCCGTCTTTTGCCCGCTTTCAATATCCAAACTATATAAGTCATATGCAGAGTCACTCTCAGAACAAATATAAAGAGAAGAGTCGTTATGAGCAAAAAGAACCGTTTTAAGACTTCGTACGTTATCCTTGTATGCATGAATGCATTTCGTTGATTGTGTATCCCATATATATATGGTGTCATTATCGGAAACTGCCATAATATATGATCCATTAGGACTAAACGATACGTTTTTTATCTTACCGCCAACATCATTTATAACCCGTGGAATATTGTTATCTATATCCCATATATTTAATGATTTATCACCGGGAATTAATATATATTTCCCATCAGGGCTAAATATATTTGGGCTTAAACGATTGGAATTATATTTGGGGCTGAAGAAAGCATAGGCGTTTTTTGAGGTAAATATACTTTCGCCCTTTTCAATGTCCCATACTTGGAGGATATCATCCCTTGATACGGATGCCAATCTCCGTCCATTAGGACTAAACACAATTGATTCTAAAATAAATGATTGTCCATCCAGATGCTTCACTTCATTTCCTGTAAGTGAGTCAACAATGTGAATGAAGTTATCTCGTGATGCCAATGCAATATATTTTCCATCTGGGCTATAGCTTGCAGAAGTATGAAAATCACTTTTCCCAGTTATTGTGAGCTTACATTTTCCAGTATTAACATCCCATATCTTTACGGTGTTGTCTTTTGATGCTGATACAACGGATTTACCATCTGGACTAAACTGTACTGTGAAGATTTCTTTATATTTGAGATGGCCTAAGAAGGTAAAGACGTTATCCTTCATGACAGTCCTTAAAGCAGACTCTGCATCCGGAGTGTATGGATAGTCTGGGTGTTGAGAAGATGGTACGATTTCCAAGCACAGTCTTCTGGCAAGATGATTATCACCTGATTGAGATAATTGTAACACAGTCTTGGATATAAATCTACTTTGCGCTCTAAGCAATTTGTCTCTTTCCTCCCTAATCTTTCTCTCTTCCTCAGCCTTTTCTATCTCGTAGCGATTCCAAAGCTCTGAGAAACTCACATTCAGCATTCCCGCGACAATCTTTACAAATGCAATATTTGGGCTTCCGTCTTTTTTGATGTCACCAGCTAACTTTGAACGTCTAAGGGCTTTCGGAAAACAATCTTCTGGCCTATCACCCTCAACAATGAATGGGAAGATGTGGTCTTCTTTACCTAAGGCAATGAAGGTTTCGATTTCTTTATTTACTGCATCTGATTTCGCAGAATTAGGGGAACATATAACAATGAGGTTGTTGGTATCTTCCAATGCCTTTTGTACCTGCTCGTCCCATTCTGGCCCGGCACTAAGCTCATCCCTGTCACGGAAGACCTTCCGCAGGTTGTCTCTTACGTCAGTGCGTCCATTGAACGAAGCTGGCAGATGGTAATGCTCCAGTTCATGCCTGAGCCATATCGCCCATTCATTATCCAAACTGGAATAACTGATAAATACAAAATATTCTTTATCTTGCTTCATTTTATTGAACTCTATAATGATTGTTTTGGTTTTTCTCAACTAATGCCATAACTTTATTTTTTCGCTACTTTATGCATCTTAATACAGGAGTAGAATTTCAACTTATATGATTTATAGGTCTAACCAATTACTGATATCTAACAGCAATTTCCTCATCGCTTGTTCAGAATTAGCTTCTACCTGTTGCTTTGTTCCAAACATCATTTCAAACCAATCAGTAAGTTCTGCACCATCAATATTCACAAAAACTATTCGCTTTTTCTTTTTCTGAGCAAAATTAATCTCTCTGATAGTCCAATCGTTATCTAAATCATTTATCTCTGAATGAGCATGTGAATACATGAATAAGAACACCTCACATTCGTTGATGGCATTAATTATTACATTCGCAAATTGGGCATCACTCTCTATGCCATCAACATCAAACCAACAAGTCAAATCAAGTTTTTCTTCTATTTGCCTCTTAATTCGAATAACCTTTTCTTTATCCACTCTCTTATATGAAATAAAGATCTTTGGACGAATATCATCTAATTGTTTTTCTGGAGATCTTGAAGAACTAAAATTCCCAACTGTAGTATAAAGCCAGTTAAAAAATTTGCTATATCTTCCATATTGTAATTTAACTGGCATTATAGATCCCTTTAATTCTTCGAGAAGCGCCATAGACACATTGCCAACACCTACAGGTATGAACTCATAAATTTCATTTCTTACGTCTTGTCGTATTTGTTTTGATAATGCCTGAATATTAACATTCTGTTGATTATCTTCATCTGTAATCAGCACAAGCCAGGGCTTATAATATTCATACCCCATTGACTTGTAATAATCAACACGGTTTTTTACAGAATTGATACCACCTATAATCCCTAGTATTATATCAGAACATCCTTCTGTAGTTATTGGTTGCCACTCAACATTTAATATGTTAGATACATCTACTATTGTATCAACCTTTTGATTAAAGGCTATAACTGAAAATTCTACCGATGAAAATTTGCGATTATCAAACTTCGCATCTTCCACGAAGTCTTGTAGGCAATTGTTAATTTCCTGCATTCCAGAAAAATCCATTGATGCAGATTTATCTAATACAAGAACTAAAAGCCGTTTGGGCTTATAATAATCAGCTTCATTAAAAGACGAATTATTCATTATGATTTATAATTAGGTTAAAAGAATCCTTATCACGATTTCATATTTTGTATCATTTTTAATGCACTCTTTGCGTCATAATGTCCTTGGGCTGCCGCCTTCTTAAGCCAATAAACTGCTTCATCAACATCTCTTTTCGTGCCGCAACCATTGTAATACATATAACCGAGATTGTGCTGGGCATCTGCCAAACCTTGCTCGGCGGCTTTTTTGAACCACTTAACGGCTTCACTTTCATCTTTCTCCTTAAGGCCGCTACCAGTCCTGTACATATTTCCAAGACTGTATTGTGCCTGCGACAATCCTTGTTCTGCAGCTTCTCTATACCATTTAACAGCTTCTGCTTCATCTTGTGGAACACCACTTCCAGCCAGATACATGATGGCAAGATTGTATTGCGCAAGCTTACTACCTTGGCTTGCCGCGATTCTGAACCATCTTGCTGCTTCCTCAACATTCTTCTGCACCCCTCGGCCTTCACGGCACATGCTACCAAGATTATTCTGAGCTAAAGAATCTCCTTGTTCAGCAGCTTTTTTGTACCAACTAACAGCATCCTCATCAGACATTTTCACTCCAAGTCCGTGCGCATATAAATAGCCAAGATAACATTGAGAACTTGCATGTCCTTTATTGGCAGCCTTCAGGAACCAATCTGCTGCCTCGGTGTAATTCTCACTTTCATAACAACTAACGCCATTATTATAGCAATCTTCTATCGATAAAGATTCCTTTACATTATCTGTCTGTTTTATCGTTAGCAAGTTTTTAAGTTCTTCCAACATTGACTCCATTTCGTCATCACTCCCACTAATCAGTCTGTTAATGACGCCATCAGCTATCCCTAACTGACTGCACGCAGAAATAATACCCTTATCATAGGAATGCCCAAACTCTTCACTTATATTGCTTCTTTTCGCAATTACAGACAAAACGAACAATGCCCCTAAACAAACACTATTCTCAATTTGCTTACCATATAGTCTTCCTAATTTTATGGCACATTCACTCAATTGCGGAATCATTGTTTCCGCATTGAGGTTTGCCAGAAGAAGATCGGGATTAATGCCCAACAGAGATAGTTCCTTCTCAATCATAGCATCGTCTTTGGGCAAAGTTTGTCCTCTGAGTTTATGGATGACATACACTGTCAAATCATATCCCACTTCAAATCCTTCAACATTAGACAACGTCTTTTTAGTAGTATCCTTGCTTTCTATATTACTCACTTCTATAGGAGTTGTCTTGCTGAATAACGTATTTATTAACTTATTCAGTGCAGCACCAGCTTTCTCTTCATTCGTTAAATCAACATAGTCCAACCCGACAAGATCAAATAATACTGAGTCATTATAATCGGAATCATCCATCCTGATTGGGATAATTGTTTTTTTGAGATGTACAGCCGTGTTAACCTCCTTTACTGTCCATGGTGAGTCATTTGCTTCTTTGGAGGAGAAGAACAGAAACACATCAGACATCTTAATGGCACGAACTATAACAGTTTTAAAGGCATCACCGCTCTCTATGCCATCCTTATCTATCCATACTGTGAATCCTTTCTCTTGGAGTTGCTTCACAATGGCCAATACCAGTTCGCTATTCTTTCGAGAATAACTGACGAATATATTGTATCTGCTATCCATAATATCTCAGTCTAAATAATACTTCTTTCGTTCTTCGGGTGTTAATTGTCGATTTTTTAATATCGAATATACTTTTTCTGTTAAGTCTTCTAATGTCGGGAATGGTAAAGTTGCAATATTCCCAGACGCATCTTCAATATACAACCGCTGACCATCTGGAGAAAATGTTGCAAATGCAACGTTAAATGCGCATTTGTGTTCAAAAACACATCTATCTTCCAGTAAATTCCACACACACAAAACATTTGAATGATCCGCAGAAATTATTTTCTGGCCATCAGGACTAAATAAAGCAACTGTCACTCCATCCGTATGAATATTTAGAGACTTCTCACATTCTACAGCCTTGGAACCATCAGCCTCCTTGATAGTATCAACATCCCATATACGAATGATTCTGTCATCAGAAGCTACGATAAGTTTGTCGTTGTTTGGGCTAAAGGCGACTGAATTAATTTCATAATTCAAACGTATTAAATATAAGCTCTCCTGTTTTTCTTCCTTTATAATCTCAACAATAGAATCTACGCCGTCAAAAGTTTCATTGCCCCAAACGCTAACACGCCAATGGAGTTCCGGATTTTCAATATCGCATATATTTTCCTTCTTCGTGGCAACATATTCAACGATAGAGTTGTCATCAGAAACACAGAAAAAACGAGGATTATTTTTTGAACTCCGGTAAAAATCCCAACGATGGAAGGTCTCATTATCACCAGCATAAAAAAGTGTTTTTTCGTCTTTTGAGAAAGACATTGAAAGTACTCTATAATGACTCTCAAAAACTCGAATATGCTCAAAAGAACTTCCGTCGTATAAATATATCAAGCCATCAGAATTAGAGCATGCTATAAAACGTCCATTTGGGCTAAATATAGCAGACTCAATGTTGCTTTCCAAGATTTCTGACTCCCATATTTCCACACCAGTTTCCACATCCCACACACGAATTCTGCAATCGTTCCCTCCGGACAATAACCACTTCCCATTTGGACTAAAAGATATGGCATCAACACGTAGGACTGATTTTTCTCCATTTTCATGAAACAATTCGTGTTTTAATTCATTAGTTTCAACATCCCAAATGCGAATCGAAGGTCCCGCACCCGAGCATGCGACATACTTATTGTTAGGACTAAGAGCTATCGAGTCTATATCAAATTCCGATGTAATCGCACGCTCTGCCTCCCATGTATCGCAATTCCACAAGACAACCCCCTGGTCCTTAAAGGATACATAATCAGACGACGCGATACCACCGCCTGCAACAAGAATTTTTTTCCCACCATTACAGAATAACACCTTCCTTTTATCATAATAAACGTCATCGCCATGCAAAGTAGTAATGTGTTTGCCAGTCTTCACCTCCCAAACATTCAACACATTACCTTCTCCTGCAGCAACTAATATTCGACCGTCCGGACTGTAAGTAACAGAACTAATGCCTTGAGCACCACATGGATCCAACAAGTCCTCAATAAGCTCATAATGATACTTTTCATTAAATCGCAACTCGGGTTTTTCAAACACATTTAAACACGCTCCCGTTTCGGCATCCCACACTCGCACAGTATTATCCATGGAAGCAGATGCTATATGCTTTCCATAAGGGCTTAAAACGATGGATTTCACAATATCTTTATGCCCGATATATGACGCTGTTCGGACACCCATCGCACTTCGCAATGCTTTCTCTACTTCGGCAACATATGGATAATCCGGATGCTGAGGGGTGGCTAACACTTCTAAAAGTAATAATCGTGCCATGAAAGTGTCCCCAGATTCCACCAATTGTAGTGCCTTCCCCGCTAGAAATCTACCTTGGACTCTTAGAAGATGGTCTCTTTGCTCTCTTTCTCTTCGTTCTTCTGCTATACGATCCCTCTCAAATTGATTCCACAGCATGCCAAAACTAATGCGTGAATGGTGGAGCGTGCCTGAGAGAATCTTCACAAAGGCGTGCTCACGACCATGTCTTGTTACATCACCAGCAATAAGTTCTGATGGCAGTTCTCGCAGCGCTTTTGGAAAACATTCTTTATCTGGATCATTCTTGGAGTGAGGAACACCTTCAATGATAAATGGAAAAATATTGCAGATATTATTGACACCATCTTTTTTACCAATCTCTATAAACTCTCTAATTTCTCCATCTACGTAATCTGATTTTGCAGAATTGGGAGAACATATTACCACAAGGTAAGCCGATGTCTCTAAAGCATGGGTTATCTGCGGCTTCAGTTCTCCTCCGCTTAGTTCATCTACATCTCTAAATATTGGACGGAATTTATCAGGAACGTCCGTAAAATCATTGGGCATTGTTGGCAGATGGTAGTGTTCAAATTCGTGCTGCAACCATTTAGCCCACTCTTCATCCTTGTGAGAGTAACTAATAAATGCGTAGTACTCCTTGTTCTGCTCCATTGTTTTTTATTCTTTCTTACAAATGCTCCATTTTCTTCTGGAGTTCCACCAGCATGGGATTGAGTAGTTCCATGTCATTAGATTTTGGTTAACCTGCCCACAAAAGTAACAATAATTTTGGATTATATATTTATTTTGTACGCGAAAAAGAAATAAGTTTGTCGGAAATGATGGTATTATTCCTTATTTTTATTATTTTTGTCACAACTTTAAATTTAACACCCTATCTGAAAACACTTATAACATCTTATCATGTTCAAGATTTTCATTTCTAATGCCACTCGTGAAAGAATACTTCAAGAAGAAGCTGAAAGGAAAAAGAAAACGCTTATTTATCGGATGTTGTGCTGGAACAACGGAAGTCTGGTGGAAATATTAAGCGATGCTGCGATGGAAGAATATAAGAGTCATCCAAAGAAAGTGCTCGACAATCCTTCATCGCTATATATCTTGGATATACCTGAAAAAGAAACTGCGGATATCCAGAGGAAGTATGGCGTGATGTGTGTCAGCAATGAAACACCAAATGTAGCCTCCCTGATAGACATTGATGATTTCTTTTCACCAAATCCGGGAGAAATAAAATATAACGGATGGGATCAGGTTTTGGATAATGTAGAGAGATTGCCGTCCAATGCGCTCCTAATCACAGACCGTTATCTCTTTTGTCCAAGGAAGAAAAACGACGGCAACGGTATGGAAAATGTGTATATGATATTAAACGAACTCCTCCCCACTGAATTTGAGGGGGATAAATACCATGTAACGATTGTCTTTTCTGCAGAACATATAGATTGGGACCTTTATCGGGACTTTGATAACATCGTGGACGGTTTGAACGACATCATAGATGGATTTCGCAGCCCACAAGAAAGGAAACCGGCCCGTAATTACGACATCATGCTGGAAGTTCTGGGCATTAAAAAGAAATGCGGAATATTCAGAAAACTGCATAGCCGTCGCATTGTCTCTAATTACTATTTTGTGGAGGCCTCTCAACAGCTTGCTGCCTTCAAGGGTAATCTAACAGGCGCAACTCAGCAAATTATCATCCCGTTGGCACTGTTTACCAAAAGCGGTCTGGCTGGTCCTTCATCCTTACCGATGGAATCTATTGACCAAACAATAGAATCATTCCAAAAATTCAACAAAAAGAACAAGGTGATGGATGACAGTCTGTTTTACTATGCCATAAACGACAATTCCATAGATTCACCATATATAATGAAGAATCGCCTGTTCAAATAACGGACTCCCCTCCCCTACGGAGGTCGATTCTTTTTATCGATAATCTTCATTCATTCCAAAACAATAATCGCCCGATTCTCACAAAAAGAACCGGGCACATGGTTACGGCAGTTCGCTGACCAGTTTGCGGTAGAGGCTGTATTTTACCACTTCCACCACGCCGTCCTTTTGGAAGCGGGCAATGGCGCGGGAGGCAGCCGGTTGTGAACAGCCGAACGTCTCCATGAACTGCTGCGTCTTAAACTCCTCCGGCAATTTGCGGAAACATGCATCGTAGCGCGAGGAGCGGCGGTGCTGCACAAACTCCTTGTTCTGATTCTCGAAGTAGTTGTGCGCCATCTCGCCGAAGAAGAAATGCTGGCAGCGATACTGTATGTCCATCGCCAGGCGGCACAGACGCTTGTCCCTGTCATCCATCGTCAGCGTCCTCCCCTCCTGCCACTCGTCCCAGTGGCGCATCAGGATGAAGGGCAGCGAGATGCCGATGCCGTAGTACGGGATGCGCTTGAGCAGCGTGCGGTCGGCCTTGTCGCCGTTGAACTCCGCAATCTCCAGCAGCGAGGACTGCCATTCGTAGGTCTCGTCGTTGAGCGCTTCGATGGGGATTTCACCCTCAACCCTGTCCAGACGGTAGGCCCAGGAGCGCAGCGTATCACTGGCGGAGGCATCCACCTGCTGATGGCGCTCTGCGCGTCCCTTGTCGGGCAGCGGGATCACAGCAAGACGAGTACTCATGCCTGTGCCGAAATTGCGCTGGTTCACCTTGCGGTGCAAGGCGTAGGGCGTACCGGTATAGATGAAGTTCCAATAGATGTTGAACATACCCGTGATGCTCTCCTGATTGGCATACATCTGTCCGTCCTCCTCATTGTGGAAGGCTTTCAGTTCCAGCACCTCGCGGTCTTTCCAGTCGCCGCCCTTGTTCTGCTTGGTGACATTGTCCAGTTCGGCATCGAAGGAGAACATGTGCAGGTTGAGCGGATGTCCGTCCACCGTTTCCACCGCAGCATTCATGTGGCGGATGAACTCACCCGTAGCTGTTCTCGCAGGGTGCACGCGGATGCCCACCACGGGACGCTTCAGTGCCTCGTCCTTCTGCGCCTTGGTGGAGGTGGTGCGCTCTGTGCGCCCTTCCTTGTAGCGGTTCACAGCTTCGATGAGACTGCTGTCGGACTGTATCATCGGGTCGGCAATCTTCTTGTAGAACTTCTCAATGATATTCTTACCGGCACCGGGGTCGCCGATGATAAAGATGCAGTAGTTGAGGCGACGGAGAATCTCCGGTTCATACCAGAAGTGATACCAGGCGCGGGTCATCAGTGTGCCGAAGAGCGCCGCTCCGGAGAAGAGCACGGCGGGCAGTTTGTGGGGATGCACATTGAGAAACAGCTCCTTCATGCATGGATAGTGCTCCGCCATCTCCTGCAGTTCCTCAGCCCAGCGGTCAAGAGGGAGTACGCCGTAGACATCGTCTTGCGAATTGAGAATTGAGAATTGAGAGTTGAGAGTTGATAATTGAGAATTGACAATTCCTTGTGCTTCGACTTTTGCGAGGGCTTCGCGCAGTTTCTTGGGCATGTGCTCGTGATACTTGAACTCCATCACGGAGCGTACGGTGGAGGCGACATTCTCACCCTCTGCTGCCAGTTGCTGCACCCACGGAAGCTGCATCACCGCCGCTTCTATCTTGACGGGATTCTTACCGATGACGTAACGCAGGTGGTTGGAGAGTTCCACAAGGGTGTTGTGGCGGTTCCCCTCAAGGTTAACTCCTTCAAGCCAAGCCTCGATGAGCTGATTATATTGACCATTGGCCTCACCTTTTACTTCTTCACTCTTACTTCTTACTTCTTCCCTCTTACATCTTCCCTCTTCACTCTTTATCGTCGCTTGACTATTCCCCTGATGATACTCTTCGTCGTATTTCTCTCCGTAGGCATCGTTATGGAACGTTAGCAGACGCTCTTCGTCAATCATAATGATGTCGTCGCTTGTTGTCAGAAACGCCCCTCTGCTGGCATCCTTGCAGTTTTCATCCAGAGTCAGACCCAGTTTCAGGGAGAAATCTATCTGGTTGTCTATCAGGTTGCCCACATCGGCATCTGCCTCGAAGACCACCTTCAATCCATGTCCCGACGGCGTGACAAACACAAAGAGAATCCTTGCCTTGTCTTCATCGCTGAGCTTGGCAAAAGCCTCTTCCCATACCTTGCGCACATCGCCCTCTATATGATCGAAGTCGATGACACACAATCCGTTCAGTCGGCAGTACTTCTGATTTCTCCAATGACCCCGCTTGACGGTTTTCTCACCGGTCTTCTTGTTCTCTAACTCTTTGTCGGACTCATCGTAGGTGGCGATGAAGACGACAAACGGCAGTTCCTTTTTCTTGATGGCGTAGGCGTTCTTGTCGCCAAGGGCCAGTGCTTCGCGTGCCTCTCTAACCAGAGAGAATGTTTGGGGCGCTGTGATTAGCGCCCTAAACAGTTCCTTTGTAACTACTTCTGTGGCTGAACTGAAGCTTCGTTGATAACAAAACATTTGTCTATCTTGCTTGTCAGATTGTACAACTCTCTCCTTACTTCAAGCAATCCTTTCGTCTCAAAGGTGAGCCATGCCACCACCTTCTGCTCCTTGCGGGAGTAATGCACCTTCACATGGGTTTCGTTGAGCAGGTACTCGCCCTCGGGCAGGTCCGGCTGCTCTATCTCCATGTCGCGGGTCAGTTTGGCCAGTTCGCGGCGGAAGTAAGCCGCCTTGTCCGGCACATCCTCGGGGCATTTCAGTTCCACGCAGGTGAGCGGATTCCTGCCGTTGGTGACGTAGCGCTTCGACTTACCCACCTTCTTCACGTCCTTCTGGCTGGGTTCGCCCTGAGCCTGCGGATCCACCTCTATCGAACCGTCGTCATAGATGCGCGTGTTCGACTTATACGATTTCTGTAGCTTTCTCATATTAGAGTAGATTTATTTTGTCCACATAGATGGTTGTGGCCTGCATGGCTTCGCCGGTCTGGCTTGAATTCCACTCGCGCACTGTCATCGTGCACTGCACCTGGTAGAGATGCTGAGGGTCGAACCTCGGGCAACTCACCGCCCGCTCTCCGGTGATCTCACCGAGGAAGGTGTTGATACCGTCTGTCAACTTCAGAGTCACGGAGTTCACGGTGCGCTCCTGACCTGTTTTCTTGTCGGTGTACTGACGCGTCATCAGTGCCGACTGCTGCAAAATTCTAACTGTTGCTTCCATTTTAAATTTAGTTTAATAGTTTAATAGTTTAATGGTTTAAGTAGTTTACTCAATTCTCAATTTTCAATTTTCAATTCTCAATTCTCAATGACGCTGCAAAGGTAAGACGAAAAGAAAGGCATTGTATGTATTTACCTAAAAATAGTAAATTTCGCAATGCAATAGTAAATTTAGATACTTATTGAAAGTAATTTCAGCAGTTCCTCTGCGATAAACATCTGTCTTGAAAAGACTCTGTCATCAGTGGGCACAATGTACTTTTTCCATTCCGAAAAATCCTTTCTCAGAATGCTGTTCGCTGCAAGTGGTTTCTGTATAGCCTGATATTTGCATGGGAAGCGTAGTTTCACATTTTTCAATAATGTGTTCATCCTCCTTCTGAAAGCGGCTATATCACTTTCCCATCCACAAAAATCCACCAGTACCCTGTACACGGCAGTCCACAGTGAGCCCACGCCAAAGAGGCCCGCCACTTCAATCACGGCCTTGGCCACCTCGTCATCACTCTTGTTCACTTTCCGGCAACAGAAAGATATGCTTTCTATGGCACTTACGAGTTTGTTTTTCAGTAGTGCCTTCGCCATAAGGAGCTGCTCCTCGGTGTCACCCTTCTCCAATATAATCTTCATTCTTCTAAATTATGCGAGAAAGGAGACTATAGGTCAGGTATCTGTTTCGCTAGCAATACTTTCTGCGCGAGTTTATAATATTCGGGCTGCAAAGGTACGAAAAAAAATCCACTTACTCACTTACTCACTTACTCACTTCGGACATTTACATTTTTTCGTACCAAATAGGTAGAAAGAGAGATGTATATATTAAATATTAAATTTTATAATATAAAATATTATAAAATTCTATAATTAGGTATTTTTCCTGTATTGAAAAACACAGATGTCCGAAGTGAGTAAGTTGTAAGTGAGTAACCTCTTTTGCCTCATAAATGCATTTTTATTGAAAATAAAGAGTAAAAAATTTGGAAATTGCAGAAAAATGTCGTACCTTTGTACCGTGATGCAAAAGAGACAGAAAGGCATCGCATTTTTGCGGATAAGGCATCGGGAAAATTTTTCTTAGTGCACGGGAAAAATCTCCATCACCTGGCCGCAGAAACGAGGATTAAGGAATAGGTTTTAAGGAGTAGAAAAATTCTTTACACCCTTAAAATTTATCAATTTTATGGCACTTAAAGTAAAGGCAGTTGAGAGACTGCTCAAGTTTGACAAGAATGATGCGGGTACGTACCGCTATGTGATGACCCCCGAGCTCTACGCCAGCCTCGAACAGAGAAAGGTGATTCGCGAGGCTGCCCTGCGCAGCGGTGTGAATCAGGGCGTGATGCAGGCTTGCTGGGATGCAGCCGGCGAGGTAATCAAGGCCTGGGCCACGGAAGGTCACTCAGTGGCTCTGCCCGGACTGGGCACCATGCGCTTCGGACTGCGCTCCAAGTCGGTGACAGACGTGAACGACGTGAAGAGAGGACTCATCAAGAGCCGTCGCATCATCTTCACTCCCTCTGTGGATCTGAAGGACGAACTGGCCAACACCTCTATCATCATCACCTGCATCGACCGCAACGGCAACGAGGTGAAGCGCGTCACTTCCGATGACGAAGGCATCGTGGAGGAAAATCAGGCTGGCAACACCGTGGACGAAAACGAATCTACGGATTCAGGGAATGGCGGATCCACGGGTGGTTCAAGTGCTGAGACCGTACGTCTCACAGTGAGTGCAGGCAATGGCGGCAAGGTGAAGATTGGCGACGGCGAGTACGGCGCAGGTGCCAACACCGACGTAGCACCCAGCACGGTTGTGACAATCACTGCACAGCCCAACGCCGGCTACAGCTTCTCGCAGTGGAGCGACGGCAACACAAGCGCTTCCCGTAGCGTAACCGTGAGCGCAGCTATGACGCTGACTGCCAGCTTCACCCTCAATGGTGGTGGTAGCAGCGAAGGAGCCGGCGAATAATTGACAATTGAAAATTGACAAATGACAATTATGAAGCGTAAAATCGCTCTCCTCGCATTTTGCTCTGCGGTGGCATTCGCTGCCGCAGGGCTATTCCTTCCTCCGCAGGGAGAGATAGACTCCACCGTCCTCATGCTCGTCGCACAGCTTCTCGTCCTCTGCGCAACACTATTGGGCGTAGATGGATATTTTGACAAGATGAAAGAAATACTCAACAAATAACCGACCCCCCTCAGTCCCCCAAGGGGGAAGAAATGATTGAGGGGGGTCTCTTAAACCCAATGCCCCATTATGGTGCTCCCCTTGGGGAGTTAGAGGGGGTCGATTATGCAACTAACAGAACATTTTACACTAGAAGAGATGCTCCGCAGCGAGACAGCGACAAAGAAGGGCATCGAAAACCGTATCAATGCGGAAGAAGTGAACAACCTCCAGAAGCTCTGCCAGAAGGTGCTTGAACCTCTGCGCCAGCACTTCGGCAAACCCATCAGGATAAACAGCGGTTTCCGCTGCAAGGCACTCAACGAGGCCGTAGGAGGCGCAAAGAACTCATACCACACCAAAGGCCGTGCTGTCGATATCCCCTTCGTTCCAGGGCACTATGCCTTCCTGCGCGACAACGTAAAAACAACGGAACTCATCAACGAGGGCAACTGGATACATGTTGCCCTCTGATGTAAGAGGGAAGATGTAAGATGTAAGACTAACGACTTGTTAACTTGTTAACTTGTTAACTCGTCAACTATAAAAGGCGCTCATTGCGAGTGCCTTTTTTGTATGTCATTTGGTGAACATCGTTCCGATTTTGTGCAATTCACAGGCTGTACTGCACAATTTTTTCCCTATTTCTTTTGCAATTCACAAATATTTACTAACTTTGTGACGTAAAGTTAACATTTTACAAGAGCTAACCTTGGAAAACATTTAAACGACAGCCGTAAATCTACCCATGAAGAAGATACTATCATGCATCATCTGTCTTGCATTGGCAGTAGCATCATTTTGCGCACAACAGCCCAAACGAGTGTACATCACTCTGGACGTATCCGGCAGCATGTACGGCGATAAATACGCACTTGCGAACTACACCACCCAGATGATAGTTACGCTGTGCAACGACGACGATGAAGTAAGCTTGATTATTGTAGGCCGGGAAAATAATCTGTCTGCAAAACCCCTACCCTTGCAAGATCTGCAAAACCCAGTAAGCAGACTCCCCTTTGTTCGCAGAAAAGACGAACCGGACTTCGAAATAAATGACATCATTGAATTTAACAGAGTCTACAAGCCGTCGAAAGGCATGCAGGACTGGCTCTTTATCATCGGAGACGGCGAATGGGACTATGGTGATGCCAAAAATTTCCAAAAAGCCACCAAAGACTTGGCAGACATCGTTAAAAAAGGGACAGTGAATGTATGCTACCTCCAAACCGGCACCGATTTATCCGAAGAGAGCGGCTTCACAAAATCTGTCAAGGAACTGAAGCAGGTGGACATACACAAATCCGACACCAAGCGGGAAACAATAAAACAAGAATGCAACTATTTCGCAAGGAAAATACTAGGCTTCAGCGAATCGCTTGAAATCAACCAAAAGGACAAGCAACGGATAACATTCGAGTCCGAACTGCCACTGGTGGGATTTTATCTCGTGTGTCAGGATGAAACAAATCCCAAAAATCTGCCGAAAATCAGCAGCGCAACCGCTGACGGCAATCTGCTTAAGGTAAAACTGAAAGGCACTCCAACTACAATGCCTATAAACGGGGCATCCTCCCAAAATCTGAGCGGCCACGTATTCCTCGTGAAGGGAAGTGGAGACATTCCTGCAAACACAAAGATTGAAGTGGAATTCGACAAGGCCGTAAAGAAGAAAATCATCTGTATCTACCCTATCGTGCAGGACGTGAACTTCGGTTCGATGAACTTTACACGAGTGGGAGGAAATCTCATGCCCGTAGGCGACAATGTATACACTATCTGCCAGGATGAAAAGACGGCAATGGTGCGCATCGAACTGGACAACACATCAAAGGGAAGCCTGCCGGAAGCGCTGCTCAAGAAAACCAATGTCATCGTAAAGGCAAACGGCAGAGAATATAAAGCGACATACAATAACGGCGGTTTCGAATGCAACATCAACCTCCGCGAAGACACAACCCAATACTATGCCGAGTGTGAGTGTCCGGGCTACTTCAAACGCACCACACAAATCACCACTATCGTAAAAGGAGACTGCGAACCCACGGCACCGGAAGAAGAGATTCTACCCGAGAAAGACATGGGCAGTATCACTTTCAAACAATTAAGGGATGAGGATCTGTGCTTTGCCATCGAGGACTCTCTTACAAGCGAACTGCTTGACCCGGAGAAGTTTGACACTACATTTGAAGTGGAAAACGGCTTCCTCTACGAAAAGCCGGAGATGAGGGTTGAAGACGGGAAGGTATATCTCAAGATACGCCCCAAGGGAGATTGGTGTGAATGTCTGTTCCCGACAACTCTCAAAATAAAAATGGTGACAACACCCAAGGATCAGGCATATGAGACATACGGCAAGAATTACAAGAAAACCGTCTCGCCCTTCCGCCTTGAAGTGGTGAAGGACAGTCCTTGGCTGTCACGATGCCTTTGGGTGATGCTGACCATCATCGGCCTCATCCTGCTGTTCTACTACCTGAGAGCCCTGCAGCGCAAACGCCGCTTCAAGAAGAACGCATCGCTTACCTCGACCTATTACGACTATTACGACAGGCGTCAGGACGGCGGCACACAATATCTGCGCAAGGAAGGCTTCGGCGCGTGGGTGGCCCGTTGGCTGCTGCCCGGCGATGAGTACAACACACTCAGCTTTGACAGTCCCAACACCACGCTGCGCTTCGATGCCGCAGAATCCTACGATGTGGTCAATATCCCGAAGGACGGCAATATCGACCCGGAGACAATGCACATCAGCGGCTACAGGCCGGACAGGGACAATGCACCCAAAGAGCCGGTAAAACTGGGTAACAACGGTAAAATCAGTATAACAACGGCTGACGGCAAAGACGATGGCTACCTCCTCTTCACCAGTGGCAGCGAGAGCGACGGCAATCTCTATCGTATCATTATCGCACTGATGATGGTTGCCATAACGATAACCGTCCTCGTCCTGTTATACCTACTGGTAAGATCATATTTCTGATAATAAAACAACAAATCAAATAATATCTTAAATCCTTAAAACATGGAAAAATTCAGCCCCACACTAATCATTGGCTTAGGCGGTATCGGCTCTTCAGTAGTAGAAGGCATCTACCGCAAATTCGTGGCATCCAACCCTTCCGACCTGGAACGTGCCAATGCCACCTTCCTATGCCTTGACACCGACGAAAATGATATTAAGACGCGCAAGAAGGTCATGCCAAAAGAGTGTGTCATCAAGACCTCCTCAGACCTCAACACCTCTATAGCACATTATATTGAGCGTATCAAAAATAAGACCACAGTCGAGAAATGGTTCGATACGACAAAACAAGAATTAATGGCAATGCCTCTGAACAGCGGTGCTGCCCAGGTGAGAATGGCATCGCGTCTGGCCATGATTTCAGCCATAGACGAGGGCAAGCTCTCGCCAATCGAAAATGCTATCGGGAACCTGACACAGACCAACCCCGCTGCACACAAGGGCAATGATGTCAAAATACATATCATCAGCAGTCTTGCCGGCGGAACAGGTGCCGGAACATTCCTCCAGACTGCTTACTACGTAAAAAATGCAATGCTGGAAAACGGTGCAGAAGCTCCCAGAATATACGGCTACTTCGTGCTGGCCGATGTCATCTGCGAAGATCCCAACAGCGGCTTCGGCAAAGATCAGAAGGAGAACACCCGTTCCAACACTTACGCCTGCATGAAAGAACTCGTCACTTTCGGCAGCAGTCCGGACGTTGACAAGAAAAGCTTTGAGTTTGAGTATAAACTCGGACAGCGCGATAAAAGACTGCCTGCCGCCCCACCATACAATGCGTGCTTCATCATAGACTATAACGGTGCCGACGGCGGTAACCTCAGGAAGAGCAGTCGCTACTACGAACAGCTGACATCTTACGTATTCCTCAATGCGTTCAGCAATATCGGTGACAACCACCGTCAGAAAGCAATCAACGATGTGCGTCAACTGATTGAAAGCGACGGCACAAAAAAATATGTATCGTTCGGCGTGTCGCATCTCGTATATCCTATGGAAGACCTCTTTGCCTACTTCGCCCATCAGAGTGTTGCCGACAACATGTCGACAACATGGTGTATAATTGACAAAGAAATACAGATACGATTAGACGAATACCGCGAACATGTGCGTCAAGGCATCCCCGACACGAAACCCGACAAGGGAGAGGAGTTCATTCGTGGCGTAGAAAACCACAAGGACGGTGCCGGCAGCATGGCCGCCCAGTTCAAACAGATATACAACAGCACACAGGTGCTCAACGAAGATTTCACTCCACGTTATCCGAAGTCAAAAGAGTATGTGGATTTTGTGAAAGGATACGTTGAAAAGACCATTAATAACAGCCAGGAACTAAAGGGATTATACGACCAATGCACCATACCGAGTTCCGACTTCGCCAAGCGTGACAACGGTGACAAGGACATCGCTTTTGTCACAAGAAGAGAGCGTGAACTGAAAGACTACCGAAATAAAGTCATGGCCTACATTGACGGTTCCAAACAATGGCTCATCCAAGAATGTTTCCTCATTGACCACAAAGCAGAGGGCTATGTCTCTGCCACACCCGAATCCCACAGACATCATCTGAACAGTTTCATCCTGGAGAAAGGCAACGAGATGCACCCGCTTGCCGTACGTTATTTCCTCTATGATGTCAAAAGGCATCTAGAGAGTCTCCTCAACGGCAAGGAAGGCCTGAAGGAGAGCAACAAAAAACTGAAATCAGATATCGTGGAAGGCTACGATGAAGCCTACGACATAGTGGAAACCAAGAACAAGAGGGAAACTGCACTGGACAACCTGAAGGTCGCCCACCAAAAGACTTCCGGTATAGTCGCCGTCATCACAAGCAAACTTTTCGGACAGGACGCTTACAAAGCTGCCAAGGAAAACTATGAAAGCAAGTCGCGCCAGCAGGCTGAGGACATATACACTTATTCCATCGACAAGATGCAGGAGGAAGTCTTCTCCGGTCTGCTTGACCAGATTAAACTCCTCATTGAGGAAAGCGAAAACTTCTTTGAAAACCTGCCAGCTGCCATCATGTCGCTCGACAATGAACGCCTCTCACTGTTCAAGAAGCACAACATGGACAATACCGACCCGTCGGTAGAATACGTACTGGCTTCCGAGATGCATAAGACAGATATCTACGTGAACGTCATCAGCCGCGGCAGTTCGCCATTCTTCCCGCCAGTGATGGCAGCCTCGGTCTATCGCACAATGTTCAATAATGTCCACAAATTGCTCGACACTGAGGGCTTCGTCACCTCCAAGAAGAAAGACAAGAAGGCCCGCAAAGCCGAGACAATAGAAGCCAACACGAAAATCATCAAGGTATGTATCGCCAACCAAGTCGACATCCTCAAAGAGGACAATCAACGATATGTCGAGCTGAACGTCATAGAAGCACTGAAGGAAGAAGGAATGCGCGAGTGTGACAACGACAAGGAGAAGGCATGGGAGTACGTGAAGGAGAAGTTCCGCAACTTCCGCGACCGTGCAGAGATATTCGGTCCCAACAACTTGGACTCCGACGTGCGCTACATCAATGCCTGGGGTATGAATAACGATTGTGTTAAAATTTCCACCCTTAGCGAAGCAGAGGCCGATGAACTGTTTGGCGGAACGGCTGTCGATACCAATCCGAAAACAGCTGCCACACGTTTGGAGTCGGAACACTTCAGCAAGTACGAAATTGTGCGTGCCAACACGGTTACACTGCTCGACATCAATAAGCATTTCAAAAAGTTCCTTGCAAAAACACGCGGTGATTACTCAGAGGAAAGCTATGGCTGCTACTATACCGCTTACGATGATGTCGTAAAGAAGATGCACCAACCCAAAAGCAAGACCGTGTCGCCTCATCTTGACAAGTACTGGCATCTGCCTGCATGTATGCCCTTAATCGGTTCATCAATGGCAGAAGAGACGAAGAAACTATTCCGTGCCCTTTATGGCGGTCTGCTCTTCGGTAAGTTCAAGGCGGCCTACAACGGAGGCGAGTACTACTGGAAATATCTGGGCAAGACCACCCAGTATCTCAAAAACACCGATGGCAGCATGATTACCATCGGCCAGTCGCAGGAGGGTGCACTCAACAACCTCTATGAGAAAGCCCTTATCAATAATCCTGAGATAGTGGAAGAGGTGAACAGCTATGTAGAGGACAAATGGGCCGAGATACGCAACAATTGGCTGAGCTCCAACCATGACGAAAACAACGAACTGCTCATGATGAAGGAAAGCGAGATCGCCAAAACAATCGTTGGCTTCCGTTTCAGCATCCACAGCTCGTTCAAGCGCAACCAGAACTGGTTCACACTGCTAAACTCCAGAAAGGGCCTTACGCTGTACAACGTTATCAACGAGCACAGGAACTTCTTCTTCGAGGATCTTATTTCCAATTTGATTTATGTATTCGGGGCCAGCGCTAACACGCATGGACTCTGCGAATATGTGTTGAACGCAGCCGGAACGAAGATGGAAGATGACGTTAAAGCAGTGATAGAGCAATTTAAAAACGAAAAACGTTTCGAGCCTAACGATTAAGAATGAATAATTCTGCCATCTTACTAAACCTCACGAGCAAACTCACGATAGAGGATGCAGACCCGCTAATGAGTCTCATCAGCGGCAGCCCCCTACTCTTCTTCGATCGTCTGTCGGTGGCAAAGTTCCCCTCCGATGCATCACAATGCCAACAGCATATCGAGCATCTGGTGTCCAACATGCACAACCTGCTGGAAGCACGCGCCCTTTCTAACGATGACCACAACGAGCGGATACGCCTGATTGTCACGCTCGATATGATCGGCGGTGCCTTTCAGCCAGACAACACTCAACAGAAATGTTTCCCTGCCCAAAAAGCACGACAGTTCAAAGAGTTGGTTGCACGCACCATGGGGACTAACAATCCGCTGTCAGACCGCTTCGACTACTGCTTCCTCTTCCTGATTAACCGTTCTGATGACAAGAAAGCCGCAGAATTCTACAGCACACTTGCTTACGACGGGCATTCCGGCTATAAATCCGACGAGTGGATTGGATGCAGTGAGCAGAATATCAACGCTCTGCGGGATGAAGCAATAAATAAGATGGACAAACCTGATGACCAGATGTCTCTCACCCAGGCAGAAACCGGGTCTGCTTACACAGCCTTCATCACCAAGCTGAATAGCATAAGGAAGAAGGTGTCAGATCGCATGGAAGAAGCCGGGCTGCGTCATGAGTTCGAAGAGTTGTACAGTCAGCATACTGCCGGAATCACAAGGGTGGAGAAATTCCGTACATTCGACTACGACTCCACCCTGTCGTCGTGTGTCAGCGAACTTATCGGTCTTTGTTCCGGTTGTTTCAAAAAGGACTCCACATTTTTCATCATACGCACTGACAACAGCAATGCTATGAACAGATGCAAGAGCGAGACCTATGTCCTTTCACTGATACAGCTGCTGACAACCATGCCTCAGCAGGATTATAAAAACATTCTCCTATCATCCAATCTCAACGCCACTGCCCGCATATTCACTACAAATGCAATGGGCAGTGACGACTTCGACACTGCAGCCTTCGCCCGTTTAGAACGTCTGGTGAGCAAAAGCCTGCCGAAACTGGAGACTGCCCGTTGGAGGGAAGACAGACGGGTGAGCTACCTGCACTACGCCGCAAATACCCCAGACCCCTCGCTCACTGATGCTCATCGTCCTATCAACGACAAGTTGTCAAAAGAACGGCTGAGTCTGTTCCAAGATTTCGAAAATGCCCGACAAGTGCCGTTTTTCTTCGGCAACAAAGTCGGTGACTGGACGTGGTATAAAGATGTGGTACGCAAAGCCGATGCCCTATATCGCTTTGAATATGTCAACGACCAACCTCTCTATGACCTGCCAAAACGCATCACAGACAATGAATTGAAAAGCAGCACCAAGGAATGTGACTATGCAGAACTGGAGAACAACATCAGAATCCTGAAAAAAGACATACAAGGACAACAGAAGACAAAAGACCTGGAGACCTACCAGAAGACTCGTCAGGAGCTTATGAAACAATTCAAAAAAGGCATTGACAAGTTGAAGACGGAAATGGTGAAGTTGGGATACCTCGCCTGCCTGTTCTGGTTGGGGGTATTCTCCGCATTAGCCTTCACCTTAAGTTATGCCTACCACTTCCTCTGTTCCGACAACAAGGACAGTTATTGGCTCATTGCCGTATGTCTTTGCGTATCGGCACTGTTGTTTACGGGAGCAGCCATCGTAAGCCAAATGACAGTGAAATCGCGCATTAAGGCAGCCTGCTCCGAGATAGACACTATCTATCGCCGAATGCAAGCCGACCTGGAAGCATATCTCAATAATGTGAACGAATGCGCTAAGCAGCAGGACGAGGCTGACGTGAGGCGGAGGAATATTGACGAGATGGAGTCGAAGTTGGAAGCATTCAAAGCCCACAACAAGCAGGTAGACCTCTGGGTGGCCCATTATGACGGTATCATCAGGAAATTAGCTGCCATGCGTCATTTCTTCAATACCGACGAAACAGAAGTCACACCGGATAATATCGACATCGATTCTAGCTATTTCGACTTCGACAACACTATGCCATCCCTGCCCGATGTCTTTCGCAAACTTTTTGCCGACAGTTCGGTGACATTCTCGACCAAGAATATTAAGGTCAATAACGTTACTTGTTTTGTCCAACGCTTCCTGCTGGCAAAACATGATGACTAATATCATCACATAAGAGCTCTAATGATGAACACTATCATTGCATTCTTTCTCGTCGGAGTTGTACTGTGCCGACTGTTTCTTGATAAAACCCGTGCGAAAAAGCAGGCCTATCAGTGGTGGTATATGCCGTGGTTTGCAATTATATGGTCTGCTATAGTCTGGTTGGTATACTACACTGTGGATATCCCATACCTGCCCTTTGTCTTCAAATATTTCCAGGATGACTATATCATCGAAGCTGTTTATGTGCTTCTGTGCATCGTGGGATGGCTCCTGATTTCACTCTCCCTCCGGAAACCGTCAGTCCACGAACGCTTAATTGATATTTTCCGCAAACTCTTTGCAGGAAAACGTGATGACAAAGACAGTGTGCTGCCCTTCCCTTATTTTATTGACGAGAGAAATGTCGTGAGGTCTAAAGTGGGATTAACATTCTATCGCTGTACTTTCAGATATCTCACAATAGCCATCACGCTAGTCTATTTCATCTTTTTTGTCCTTATCGACCTCAACCTGCTGGATAATTTCTATCTTGTGTCTGCTTTCGGCATGCTCGGCCTGCTGCCGTTGCTTGACTACCACACCTATCTCTGTGCTGAGGTACCTGCAGAGGAGGAGAACCCTGAGGGGCGTGTAATATCTTATGATGAGAGTAATTTCGACAAACTCTGGCAACTCTACATAGACACATTCGACAACTATTCCATTGCGTGGAAGAAAATCAGTTCCGCAGAGGACTTGGCACTCGCTGAAAAGTGGGAGAAGGATAATGCCGACGACTTTAACAACATGATTGAAAACGTTACGGATCCACAGGAATATGCCAACGCCATAATTGAAAATATTGAGCTCGTGTCGGCCCTTCTTAAATTGGAGCCTATATTCAATTATGTGGAAAACAACGGACGTCGCATCCTTATTGCACTCGATATACCAAACCACTTTACCCAACATCAGACAAAGACTTTTACCGAGGAGATTACCGACAAACTGGCGGGACTTATCGGGAAGGAACTGTATGCCTACAACAAGAAGTCTTCGCAAACGATATTTACAGGTAGTATTATTGTCGCCCCGCTGTCACTGTTGTTGAGACAAGGATTTCATGAAGAGTGGACGAAGAGCGTCGGGCTTATTACTGTAGTAAACCTATTTGACAGAGGTGTTTCCAACCTCTGCGAATGCCGTAATTTCAGCTATATTTTACATTCGGTCAACAAGAGCTATCAGGTCATTTACATCACGCCTTACCGTCGAGACATGGAGCCGTCGATGCTCAACACCTGGGTGACAGGCGCCAAATTTGATGAGAGATGCATGCGACAGTTCTCCAAGGGCCTCAGACAATATTTCATCAGCTACGATTTCGAGGACTTCAAGGAACGATTCAACAAGATACTCTCTGCGACACCCAGCGAACCGCTCTACTCAGGCAGTGAACTTGCCACACTTGCACTGATGAAAAAAATAGAGGAAAAACCTAAAGAGATTACCCCGGTACACTTCCTCGAACTCGCCTATTCCAATGCTGTGGAGGGTAAAGAAGAGCTTGTCAAGTTCATTAACCTCATCAGCAAACGCTACTCCATATCGAAGAAGGACGTCAATGACCACCTCAGCAACCATCTGTTGCCTATAGACCAGATAACCGACGACCAGGTGTTATCTGTCATATATGACGTTGACAACAACGTTCCTGCCATATATTCCAAATGGGCACACCTGGGGAAACGCGACACCTTCTCCATTGTTATCTCCAAGCCATACCTGTTCCGCGACTACTTCAACGCCAACCACGACTACTTTGTGACATCACCTTTTGCAGCCTTGCAGCCATGTCTGTGCAAGAGCCGGCTGACTCTCGCCATCATTCTGCTTAACATGCTACAGAAGACGGAAATGGAGGAGAAGAAACTGCGTGAAATATTACTGTTCTATTACAAAGAGCGCGAAATAGTGTCTGTTCCTGATGTAATCAAGCAACTCTTCCAGACGTATTTCTCCAGCGATCTCGCCGCAAAGCTAACGACCAAAGATGAAATCGTGTTCGAAGATGGAGAGTATAGACACCTATTGAAATATAACATGTCACAACTGACCGATGCCTATACACCTTCATATTTAAATGTCGTCAGCGTGAAGGACGAGTCCGGCAACGTGCTCCTCGACTTGCTATATGATTTAATGTATCAGAACTACGAAGAAGGACAACTCCACTCTTTCTCCGGCAGACCATACAGAATCTGCGATTTCAACAACACCACACGGACGCTCAACGTATCGGCTGTCAACAACAGCAGTAATGACATACTCTTCTATCGTCCCGTGCAGCAGATACAGATCTCATCCGACAGGACGCCCATCGAAGAACTGAGTTCTGGTTTCAGAAAGTGGCACCACCCCGTCACGAACGAGTGGATTTCTGTTGCATATGAAGGCTTTGAGACAGATGTGCGCATAAATACCACGTCCTGGTACGAATTCCACCGTTATACCACAAAAGACTGTAGCACAAAGGACTGCGGACACAATCGTAAATATCCCAACGGAAAGGTCTTGAAGATAACCTTCGGCTACATGAATAAGACCGTCTATCATCATCGTATTAATGACATACGGAAAAGTCTGCAAATCCTACTCTACGAGGCTATGCAGTCTGTATTCCCCCATCAAGCACAATACCTTATTGTATCCACGCTTGGCGACGGCGACAACGACCTGCCCTGGATATTCAACCGTCTCACCATCAGCGATAAGGAAAAAGACGGTGAGCTGTCATTCTATTTCACCGAGGATGCACACATCGACTTAGGACTACTCGGTGCACTGGCTGTAAACAAGCAGAATATCTGGTATATCCTGAAATACATCTACGACTACCTTATATGGCTCACAGAGGAAAGCATCTCTGCCGATGTCGCCACTGATGCCGCACAGGCAGATGTTTCAGCTCGCATCCCCAACGCATACGACCGCTATCTGGAGCGTGAAAACTTCGACAAAAAAACTTTCCTGAAATACGGTCGCGATAAGCTACCCACCTATTTCGATATTGACCTGCTCATCAACTTCATCCGCGACTTATTTGAAAACGGTGCCGATTTACAGAAGACCAACGACGACCGCCAGTCGAAGAGCGAAATCATCGGCTCCTGCGACTTCTGTGCAAAAAAGATGAAGAACAGTGAGATGCAACGCCTCAGCGACGGACGAATGCGATGTCCGGATTGTTCCGTCGATGCCGTAGATAGCGAAAAGGTGTTTCAGCAAATATATGCCCAAGTGAAAGAGGCTTTCAAGACTCACCTCAACATTGACTTCAACAGCATCCCGCATGAGGTAAGGTTCGTCTCCGCCATGGAACTCCACAAGGCTGCGAACTACAAGTTCTCCATCACCAACGGCTATGACGTGCGTGAGGCCATCGGTGTGGCCTTTGATGCCTCTAACAAAGAAGATTACTTCTACATAGAGAATGGCTATAAACCAGATGAAATCTTCGCTACTACCGCCCATGAGTTAACACACATATGGCAATATAGTGACGCAGACTTCATCAAGGTGAGAAACTACAACAGAGACTGGGTTGAAGGACTTGCGGTGTGGACAGACCTCTTCCTTTCCGAGAAAAACGGACGCAAAAACATCAATAGAATCAGAGAAAGCTGGCTGGCCCGAGATGACAAATATGGAAAAGGCCTGAGATTGATAATGAATCTATGTCCGGATGACCCGTACGCATACATCCGGGAACTGGCAAAAAAACTTTAAGCCTGTTCGGACTCTTTGATTAACAACTCGTCCACTACTAGAGAAAAAGCCACCTCACGGTGACTTTTTCTTTGTTATATCAATAAAAATCGTATCTTTGCGGTGGATTTTCAGAGACATCAATATTTACTCCCTTTTTCTAAAAACAATTTCCTGAGTTTCCCAATTCATTTCGTCGATAATGGCGATGGATTCCAGGCGGTAGCCTTCCTCGCGAAGTGTGGCACCACCTTTCTGCTGACCTTTTTCCACAGCAATACCTATGCCTGCCACCTCGCCGCCAGCCTGGTGGACAAGGTCTATCAGAGCATGCATAGCCTGACCGTCGGCAAGGAAGTCGTCGACAGAAAATTCATCGTGTATAATGTTTGTTTATTTTGTCTGTTCGTACTGGGCTATCGTCTGCGCCGCAGTTTTCCGACCCAGGGAGATAATCCTCTCCGACTCGTCGAAGTCGAACATCCCGTAGCGGTTCATCAGGACATCCATGAGCATGTCGGGCTGCATCAGCCGGGCCATCAGGAGGGAGTTCTGGCGTATCATCAGCGAACCGGAGCGGGACAGCAGAGTGAAGTAGTTGAGCTCTATGTCGTCGGGGATGAAGTAGTCGAACAGCTTTGCCTTCAGCGACTCGCCGCTTTTCTGCCACTCCGTGAGGCGGTGCATCTCATCCCACTGGGCCCTGTAGTCCTGACCGCTCACGTCCACGCCCACCAGTATGTCGCCGGCACGGCGCTTCACCCTGTTGAGGGGGAAGGGATTGAGGATGCCTCCGTCTATCAGCACCATGTCGTCGCGCTGCACGGGTTCGTAGAACGACGGTATGGATATGCTGGCACGTATGGCCTCGAACAGGCTGCCCCTGTCGAAGACGACCTCCTTGCCGGCCTTCAGGTCGGTGGCCACAGCGCAATACGGTATGGGCAGGTCCTCGATGGCCACATCCGGCACGAACTCCATGATGGCCTCGATGATACGGTTGCCCTTGACAATGTGATTGAACGATATGGAGATGTCCGAGAGGCTCAGCATTTTCTTCTTGTCGATGGTCTTCATCCACTCGCGAAACTCCTTCAGTTTTCCCACTGCATACACCCCTCCCACGAGGGCTCCCATGGAGCATCCCGCTATTGAAGTGATACTATAACCGTTCTTTATAAGTTCCTCGATAGCACCGATATGCGCAAGGCCGCGAGCTCCCCCACCCGACAGCACCAGCGCCACATCTTTCTTCGTCGTCACCTCTGTCATCGTCGTCTGTCTTTAACGTCTGGGCAAGAGGAATACAGCACAGTCCCTATCGTTTATCCTGCTCTGAATCCTGGCCGCAATTTCTTCGCGGAACTTACCACTGATTTCAACCGTATCGAGAATCTTCTGCGCCGTTTCGAACTCACCTATCTCGCGGTAGAATTCCGCCTTCATCAGGTCCTCTTTTAACACGTGCTCAATAAGCCAGAGCGCATTGTCGTGGAAGAACTGTCTCTCCCCTTCGCTGGCAGGTCTTTTCCCTTCTCTGTAATAATAGTCATTGTATGCGTGATGAAGCATGAAACGGACACTGGTTTCTTCTTCTTCCTTACCAAACCCCTCCGCCGAGAACTGCGCAAAGGCTTCCTTCAGCTGCTGATAAGTGAGAGGCTTTTCCGATGACGACGGGAAACGTTCCTCATATATTTTCGGTTGTCTGGACTTGAGATAGTATTTCCCGCATTTAGAGCATTTCTGCACATTGGACGATGAGGGCATCATAGGACCGTCGCATTTGTTGTCCGACCAGTATTGGGCACCTATATCGTTCCACGAGAGATAATCCGTAAGGAATTTCTTCTCGGAGCAGAACGGACAGGTGATAACCCGCGAGGAATTAAAATTTATTCTCATGTTTTTTTACTATCGTATAAAGCCCACTTTGCCCTGTACTTTGCCGCTCCACTTGAAGTGGTCGACATCGTCGAGGCAGACGCAGCTGTCGCCGGCGGAGCGGGCTATGCGCAACTGGGCGATGTGGGCAATGGTCTGCGCCAGATGCGACACCGTGCGTGCGTTGACAGGCGACTCCTTGCTCTCGCTCGCCTTGATGCTCCCGATATAGTTCTTCATCCAGTCCTTCGCATCGGGACTGATATCGAGCGTATACTCCCTGTGCAAGAGTGTGGCGAGGATGTCGGAGAGTTCGTCGGGAGTGAAATCGTTGAAGACGATGGAATTGCTGTACGAGGCTATGCCGTTGTCGGCAAGGTTCTGCACAATCATGTCCTCCGACGCCTTTATCTGTCCGATGACAACGGCTGTGGTCTGCTCCGTCTCACGTAGCCTGTTGAGAACCCACATCCTGAGGTGTCGTATGGCTATGTTCTTGTCGTTGGGCGAATCCATGTCCAAGAAGAGGAGTCCGTTCTCTGCATCCTTGACGGCACGGCTCAACACGCCGTAGCAGTCCTCACCGGTCAGTTCGTCGGCATTGACGCTGACGATGTGCCCACGCGAGAGGATGCCGAGTCCCTGCAGTATCTTACCGAGAATCTCTGCCACGGTACTCTTGCCCGTACCCGTCTTGCCCACGAAATCCCAGCAGAGGCTCTGCGGAGTGACCTTCAGGGTGCCCTGTTGATGACGGAGGCGCGATATTGCCGCGAAGTCGTGCATGGCATGCTTGGCATTCTGGAGGCCGATGAGTTTGTCAAGGCTGTCGAGAGCTTCGGAAAGCACCGTTTCATCCACATCCTTCAGCTGATACCCGTGCGGAGCCACTTCCGGAATGTCGCAGGCCTCAATGGTGCTCATCTCCTCAACAGTGATATCCCCCGAGGGTTTGGTGAGCAGACGACGGCTCAGAGACGGTATGATGCGCGAGGTGATAAGGCGGGTGATGAAACGGCCGTTGCCGAAGTGCTTATCCTTGTGGTCGCATTCGTAAATGACGTATTTCGCCAGTTTCTTCTCTGCCTCGGGAGTGAGGGTGTAGTGCTCCTGCTCAAGAACCTTTTTCCCTATCTGTATCAGCTGGTCGGGGGTGTAGTCGGAGAAATGGAAGATGTAGGGGAATCGGCTCTTCATGCCGGGATTGGCCTCCAGCATGCTCTTCATCTCGCTGGTGTAGCCCGCCAGGATGACTATCATGTCGGTGTCGTCGGAACTGAGTTGAGTGAGCAGCGTCTCGATGACCCTCATACCGTAGTCCCTCTCATTGTCCCTCACGAACAGGCTGTAGGCCTCATCGATGAAGAGCACACCTCCGCTGGCGCTACGTATGGCATCCATGGCGTTCTTCTCCGCTGAACCGATGAACTCGCCTATGAGTTTGGAGCGCTCCGTCTCAACAACATGGCCGGAGGACAGCACACCGATGCTGTGGTATATCTCTCCGATGTGCTTGGCTATCGTCGTCTTGCCCGTACCGGGATTACCGGTGAACACCATGTGCATTGGCGGCATCCTGTTGTAGAGCCCCTTGCTTGCCCTCAGACTGTTGAGCTTGACGAGAGCGGTGTGGTCGAGAATCTGCTTCTTGACATCATCCAGACCCACGAGAGCCTCCAACTTGCGGATGGCTTCCTCCGTGTCCGGCACCTTCACCTCGGGAAGGTCTTCCGGCATGATGACGCAGAGGTCGGCATCCTCAACAGGCTTATCCTGCCCGACGATTCTCGCCGACATCCTCGGAACAATCTCATTGTCGAACACCTCCTGAAGGAAATACTTGTTCCTGAAGCTCATGCCCCGCTGTTTGTAAGCAGCTCCGATATAACTCTTAAGGGCATCCTCGGCAGAGGGGTCGAAAAGATAGTTCTTCTCGTTGGCATACTCCTGCATGTACTGACACAGCACATCGGGAACGAGGTCGTCGAAATGGAATACAAAAGAGAACAGCGCCTTTGCCTTTTCATTGCCGCGAACGAGTCCCAGAAGCGCAGAGCGCCTTCCAGAGAGCACGACGATACAGTTTTTCATGCGTGACATCGCGTCGCACAAATCCTCGATACCGTTTTTCGTGGCGTTGTTGCCCCGCATGCTGAGCTGCTCCGCATTCTTTATGTGAATCAGGGTATTTTTTTGACTCAAATTGGACATATTGAATCCCGTCACGGGTTCGAACAGGGAAGCGGCATCACTTTCCTCATAGTCATCTATGCCCGAAATCTCGGAGAGACGTTGGTATATCTCCCTAGCAGCATCGCTCTTCCCCACCCCTTCGTTGCCCGTCAATACATAGTGCTGCCGGCAGGAACCGGAGTCCAGACCGTTGTCGCGCCGGGCCTTGCTGAATTTGACCTTGTCGTCCAAGACCTTAAGGTGCTCTTTGAAATCATCAGGTGCATAAATGCTCAGATCCATGGTATTGAGGTTTTGTGTCGTTCCGATATGCAGTTATCTCGCCACAAAATTAATAATAATTTCGGTAATGCCGTTGTTTTTTACCCTTAAATAGCATAATATCGGAGAAAATATGTATTTTTGCAGCATGAATAATACCGAACAGATGAAAAACATGGACGCAGCAATGCAGTATCTCCCGTCTGCAGAGAACGGGGACTGGCAGGCACAAGATAAGCTGTGCCGGATGTTCTACGCAGACTGCTCTCTGGCAGAGAAGATGCCCGGGGATTTCTGGAAGAGGATTGAAGCCGCTGCACAGAGCGGCGAGGACTACGCCAACTTCATCATGCACTGCAGATACTTTGGCGACCCGCAGCAAGGCAAACTTGCCTACGACTATATCCGCAGGGCAATCAGACATGCCAAAGCACCTCTTGCCTTCATGCGTCTGGCCGAGATGTTTGACGAAGGAACTTACGTGAAGAGCAACCGTGCGCTCGCCTCCTACTACCGCATGAAAGCCTTCGAAGGAGGCTGTGAGGAAGTGGCAGAGATGCTGAAACGCGAGTACGAATTCGGAACGAGGGATTTTGCCAACGACATCTCCGTGACATTGCAGCAAAACGGACCGGCTGCCCAGAGGAAAATGGACATGTTCAGAGTACTGATAGACAAAGAAAGGGCTGCGAGAAACTACGGAGTGCTGGGAAAGCTTCGTAGCTTTGTCACGGAAATATATCCGGAATACAACACAGAGGAGGCTACGGACGATATCCTCAACGAACGTGACACACTCTATGCAGACCTCTATTATTCATTCTGCACAGCGGACAACGACCAGGAAAAAAACGTGGATTTGCAGGAGAGCCTTCTGGAGCAACTGTATGCACCCGTGACGCAGAACACCGAACTGGTAAAGCAACTTTACAAGGCAGACCCGGGAAATTTGCCGGATATTACCAGAGAGTTGATACAATGCATCGTGAATTTCAAATCATCATACGATAAGGTTTGCAAGAAATATAAGATAAAGAAGAAGGAAATGCCAAGTCTGGATACAATGAAAATATTCCCGTATTTTACAATATCCACACTGATACAACTGAGAAAAGACGAATTCAGGCGTATACTGTCGGTGAAAGATGTCGACGAACGCATCAACGACGAATTTCTAGCTAATCTAGATGATGACCAGAAACTTGTGAATATCTGCGAAAAACTCAATGATGAGAATCTGCAATTGATGCTCATATCGTTTGTGGAATTAAATGTCGACATACAAGCCGTAGAGATTCCCTACATGAAGATACTGCGTTCATATCTGGACGGAGATATGGACTGCTTAGTGCGTCATTACAACGAGCTGGCATTCGTCACGAGGCTTGCCGGCTGTGACCCTCCGCTGCAGGATATCACCGAAGACACCCTCCCGCCTATCAATCTGGATATATAAGCCGAAAAAATATCTGCTCTGCCGGTCACGAAATATTCGACCAGTCGAGGCGGTTGCCGCGGGTTTCATGCATGCGCTGCACCAGGACCTGATTCTCCGGCTTAGAGAGCAGCGGGTCGTCGTCGAGAATCATCGTAGCCATATCCCTGGCCTGCTGGACGATGATGCCGTCGCGGGCAAGATTGGCCACATGGAGGTCGAAAGCCATACCGCTCTGCTGCGTGCCCTCAAGGTCGCCGGGACCGCGCAGCTTGAGGTCGGCCTCCGCAATCTCAAAACCGTTTGTGGTGTCGCACATTATCTGGATGCGCTTGCGGGTGTCGCCGGAGAGTTCGTAGCTCGTCACCAGAAGGCAGTAGCTCTGCTCCGCACCACGTCCCACACGACCTCGCAACTGGTGCAACTGTGAGAGGCCGAAACGCTGGGCATCCTGAATCACCATGACGGAGGCGTTGGGCACATTGACACCCACCTCAATAACCGTAGTGGCAACGAGTATCTGCGTCTCTCCGCGCACGAACTTCTGCATCTCGGCATCCTTCTCAGCCGGTTTCATCTGACCGTGCACCATCGAGAGGCGGTAGTGGGGAAAAACCTCCTGAAGATGGCGGTAGCCCTCCTGCACGTTCTTCAGGTCTATCTTCTCGCTCTCCTTCACCAGAGGATACACCACATAGCACTGGTGGCCCTTCTTTATCTCTGCATCCATACCCTCGTAGAGGAGTTCGGGGCGCTGGTCGTAGAAATGCTTCGTGGTGATGGGTTTACGCCCTGGAGGCAGTTCGTCGATGACAGAGACATCGAGGTCGCCGTAGAGCGTCATAGCAAGGGTGCGCGGTATGGGAGTGGCCGTCATCACCATGACATGCGGCGCTGCCACGTTCTTATCCCACAGGCGGGCACGCTGCGCCACTCCGAAGCGGTGCTGCTCGTCGATGACAGCAAGCCCGAGATTGCGAAACTGCACCTTGTCCTCGATGACGGCATGCGTGCCGATGAGGATATTCACGGAACCGTCTGCAAGGCCCTCCAGAATCTCCTTGCGCCGCTTGCCCTTGACGGTGCCTGTAAGCAGTTCGACACGCAGGGGGAGGTCGCCCAACTGCTGGGTGAGCGTGGCAAGATGCTGCTCGGCAAGTATCTCGGTGGGAGCCATGAGACAGGCCTGATAACCGTTGTCCACAGCGAGGAGCATCACCATGAGTGCCACCATCGTCTTGCCGCTGCCCACATCGCCCTGCACCAGACGGTTCATCTGACGTCCGGAGGCCATATCCTCGTGCATCTCACGGATGACACGCTTCTGCGCACCGGTGAGCTCGAAGGGCAGACGCTCGCGGTAGAAACGGTGGAACATCTCCCCTACCCGCGGACAAGGCAGCCCGTGGACGCGCTTCTGACGGTCGCGGCTGTAGCGCAGGATGGAAAGCTGTATGAAGAAGAGTTCCTCGAACTTCTGACGGTAGGTGGCATCGGAGAGCTGGCGGGCTGTCTGCGGATAGTGCATCCAGCGCATCGCACTGTCGCGGTCGATGAGTCCCAGTCGCTGGCGCAGATAGTCGGGCAGCGTCTCGGGAATAGGGATGGTGAGGCGTTGCAGGAGCGTGCTGGTGAAGTTCTCAAGGGTGCGCGAAGTCATACCAGACTTCTTCATGCGCTCCGTGGTGTTGTAGTAGGGCTGCATCGCCATGCGGCTCAGCATCAGATTGTCGGCCTCGTCGACATCGGGGTGCATCAGGTTGACGCGGTTGTTGAACGTGCCGGGCTTGCCGAAGAGGATGTAGTCGTGGTGGAGCTTGATGGAGCGCACGAGATACTGCACGCCGTTGAACCACACGCAGTCGAGCCATCCGTAACCGTCGGTGAAGTGACCAACAAGGCGTTTCTTGCGACCCGTGCCGACGGTCTCCATACTGACGAACTGACCCTTCAACTGCACATAGGGCATATCGGGCAGCACCTCCGAAATGCGGTAGAGATGTGTGCGGTCGATATGGCGGAACGGGAAATGATACAGGAGATCCTCCCAGGTCCGCAGACCCAGTTCCTTCTCCAGCAAAGCACTGCGTTTAGGACCGATGCCGGGAAGGTAAGTCAGTTCTGTTGAGAGTTGAGAGGTTATAGGTTAGAGGTTAGAGGTTATAGGTTATAGGTTAGAGGTTAGAGGTTAAAGGTTAGAGGTTAGAGGTTAAAGGTTAGAGGTTAGAGACTAATTGTCAATTGTCAATTATCAATTATCAATTATCAATTAACCAGCTGATTATACCTCATTCCTTCACGCAGAGCTTCAACTGTGGCCTCATCTACAAAACGGGCTGCAAGACGATAGCCGAACTCCATAGCTGCGGCAGGACCGCAACCCGTGATGAACTGTCCGTCCTCCTCCACGAGGGCACCTGTGTAGTTGGCACCGGTGAGCTGCGTCTCCACACCGGGATAGCATGTCACACGCTTACCGGAGAGGATACCCATATGGCCGTAGACCTGGGGAGCCGCACAGATGGCAGCAAGGGGTTTGCCTGCCTCGTAGTGGATACGAATCATATCCTTGAGACGCTGGCAGGCATCGAGATTGGTGGAACCGGGCAGACCGCCTGGCAGCACAATCATGTCGCACTCACCGAGACGCTGCTCGTCGTTCCATCCGCCCGGCACACTGTCGGTGGTCTGGAAAATCGTGGTGTCGGCCATCACGGGAATACCGTGAGCACCCGTAACAATGTAATCGTCCGTAATGGAAACGGTCTTAACCTCAACACCTGCACGGCGCAGGATGTCCAACGGAGCAAGGGCTTCTATCTCTTCGAAACCTTCGGCTAGAAAAATGTAAATCATGTATAGTTTAGAGTTTAGGGTTTAGAGTTTAGAGTTTAGAGTTGACATTCCACTGGAGTTTCTCACGCAGGGTGCGATAGAACGAACCGTCGGGGCGCTTCACCACCTTGACACGATAGGCAGCACGGCGCACCTCTATCTTGACACTGTCTTCGCAGGTCTCGCTCCTGCCGTCGACAGAAAGCAGGAAATGATGGTCGCGGCTCTCGACGGAAAGCGTCACCGCGGCTGTGCCGTGAAGCATGAGAGGACGGGCTGTGAGACTGTGGGGAGCGACAGGTACGAGACCGATGATATCGCTGCCGGGAGTGATGACGGGACCACCCACGGAGAGAGCGTAGCCCGTGGATCCGGTGGGAGTGTTGATAATGAGACCGTCGGCCTGGTATGTGGTGAGATACTCACCGTTGATTTCCACGCGAACACTGATCATCGAGGCACTGTCTACCTTGAGAACAGCCAGTTCGTTGAGGGCAAAGGGATAACCCTTCACACCGCCCGACACCTCGAGAACGGAACGCTCCTCGGTGTTCATCGCATCGCTGAATATCTGATCAACGGCAAGGGGTATCTCCTCCGCACTGTAGTCGGCAAGGAAACCCAGATGACCCAGGTTGATACCGAGGATGGGTATGTTGCGGCTGCCCACGCGGCGCGCCGTCTCAAGAAACGTGCCGTCGCCACCCATAGAGATGGCCACATCGGCATCGAAGGCATCGTCCTCGATGAGACCCTCGCAGGGGACGTCGATGCGGATTTTCTTCGTGAGGAAACTGTAAAAAGCACTGTCGATGAAGACATGCGCCTTGCGCTCTTCGAGCAGAGCAAGGAGTTTCTTCACAGAAGTGGACTTCTTTGACTGATATACATTGCCAAATAAGGCGATTCGGGGTCTTTTCATATATAAAATACGCTCTTTTCACCAACAAAGTTATAAAAACTTATCATTTCGTCCGCACATTTCTCTATTTTTTTTTAATTTTGTGTGAGAAAATGAGTCCTGCAACAACCATACAGACACTACGTTGGTTTGTGAAAACCAGTCGCGGCATACGCATGCGCTCCATCGTCAACACGCTGACGGGAGTATGCGGCGTGGGTCTCGACCTCGCATTCATCTGGGCCACAAAATTGTGCATCGACGCCGCAACGCACCAGACGGACAGAAGCCTCACGACGGGTGCGCTGATACTCGTTTCCGTGATGCTGGCATCGATAGCGCTGTCGTTTGCACGCAGCTGGATTGCAGCCATACTGGGAGTGAAGAGTACGAACAGGATACAGCTGCGCATGTTCCAGACCATACTGGGAAGTGTGTGGCTGGGACGCGAGCATCAGCATTCGGGAGACACGATGAACAGGCTGGACCGAGATGTGCGCGATGTGACATCAACGATATCAAACACGCTGCCGCAGTTCATCATAGTGTGCTGCAGACTGGTGGGTGCTTTCTGTTTCCTCTGTATCTACGACATGAGGCTGGCTGTGGCGCTGGTGTGCATCAGTCCCCTCTTCGGTCTGCTCTCACGCCTCTATGTCCATCGCATGCGCTCCATCACACGCGACATACGCAAGACGGACAGCGAGATACAGAGTATCATGCAGGAGAGCATACAGAACCGTGTGATGCTCAAGACAATGGAGCAGGAAGACGACATGGTGGAGAAGCTGGACATGACACAGCAGTCGCTGCGCGAGCAGATACGCTATAAGACACGTTTCTCGTCCGTATCGAACGCCCTGATAAGTCTGGGATTCGGCACCGGCTATCTGGTGGCATTCCTGTGGGGTGCATGGCAACTGGACAAGGGCCTCATCACTTACGGTATGATGCTGGCATTCATACAGCTCGTGGGACAGATACAAGGACCTTTCCGGGAGATGACACGCTTCATTCCCGCCCTCATATCCTCACTCACGGCAGGAGAACGGCTCATGGAAATAGAGAAACTTCCGCAGGAGGAACAGGGAGAGGCCATACGGTTCAGTAACGGCTGCGGAATACGCTTCAACGATGTGTCGTATGCCTACGACGAGGACTACCGCATGATACTGCGTCATCTCACCTACGACTTCCCGCCTGGAAGCATCACTGCCGTGCTGGGCGAGACGGGAGCGGGCAAGACAACGCTCATACGCCTCATTCTGGCATTGCTGCCGCCCACAGAGGGACGCGTGGAGTTCTACGAGGGAGATGTGAGTGTGAAAGCCTCCCCGCGCACACGCTGCAATCTCGTCTACGTGCCGCAAGGCAATTCGCTCCTCTCGGGCAGTGTGCGCACCAATCTCATGCTGGGCGACCCCGATGCCACAGAAGAGGAGATGTGGGAGGCACTGCAACTGGCAGAAGCTGATTTCGTGAGTGAGAGTCCGGAGGGCCTGGACACACTGTGCGGAGAAGGCGGACAGGGACTCAGCGAGGGACAGGCTCAGCGCATCGCCGTAGCACGCGCACTGCTGCGCAAGGGATGCATACTGCTGCTGGACGAAGCCACCTCAGCGCTTGACGAAGATACCGAAGCCCGGCTGATATCCAACCTGATGAAGTACAACCAGAAGGGTGACACACCAGAGAGGTCACGCTACACAGTGATATGCGTGACACACCGTCTGTCTCTCACCTCACACTGCACACAGATGCTGCGTCTGCAGCGTCAGTAAGGATTTGCTTTAAAGGAATCTGTCCCCCTACTCTATTTCCCACTCGAAAAGACCTGAGGACTTGTCCTCGGGAAGCACCACCTCCAGACGCACGGCATCAGCCTCAACAGGCTCGAAACGTACAGTGTTGAGAGCACCGCGACGCGTAGCATAATCGGCAGCAGAAGCACTGACAGCCTGCCACTCGCCATCGCCCTGACGATAGAGAATACGCCACGAACGGGGCACAAGACAACCGCCCCAAGGAGAATCGTCGTACCAGTATACAGAAGCACTGCTTATCTTCGTGCGGGCTGGCAGGTCGTATTGCAACCATTCCGTGGAACCCTGCTTGGGCCACCAATGGTAGTAAGGCACCGACTTATCCTCCGCACTCTTGGGAAGCAGGCGATCGTTGAGGGCACTGAGAGCCGCAGTCTTCACACTGGCCGAGAGGCGGCTCTGAGAAGCCAGCGAAGGAGGCATAGCGGGCGTAGTGGCGCGCAACTGCTGGGGCAGCCACACCATCATACGGCCAGAGCCGCGATGACACCATGCATAGTATGGAATCAGACGCAGGCGCACATCCCTGGCAGTGAGACTACCGGTTTCGTCAAAATTCAGCAGCTGTGCGCGGGTCCGAAGCCCGGTGAAGGTGTAAGTCTGCTCCTGCTTCGTGGTAAGGACGGACAAAGGCATCACGGAGAACTGCGGTTTCTGGTTGAGCAATATACCTCCGAGGTCGAAATCGTTGTCGGGCCACTCTGCACAGTAAACCAGAGGGCCGCGCTCCACACTGACTCTGCCGCGATCGGCCTCCACGTGTTCGTCAGCCTTCACCAGACGGGGCTCCATATCGAAATGTACCTGCACCTTGTCGCCCTTCTTCCACTTGCGGTCGATGACGGCGTATCCGTCCTTGTTGATTTCCACCTTAAGGGGCTTGCCGTTGACAGACAGGCTCCATGAGAGACTCTTTCCGTCGGCATATTCATAGAGGTCGGAAGGCACTACACTGCCACGCACCCATCCGGGAATACGGATATTCATTGCAAACTGACCGCTACCCTTCTCCACTGAGAGCGTGATGTCGCCGTCCCAAGGATACTGGGTTTCCTGTTTGAGAACGTATTTACGGCCATTCACTTTCAGCTCTGCCGTGTTGCCCATAAAGAGATTCACGTAGAGAGAACGTCCCTTGTTCTGATACACATATCCGGGAATGGAAGGAATGAAGCGGCATATATTGCTCGGACAGCACGCACAACCGAACCAGGGCTGACGCTGATGCTGACCCATGGACTCAAGGGGATTGGGATAGAAGAACGCACCTCCGTCGAGCGACATACCGGAAATGACACCGTTATAGAGAGCACGCTCCAGAACGTCGTAATACTTCGACTCACCGTGAAGCAGGAAGAGACGATGGTTGACATACACGTTACCTATAGCTGCACACGTCTCACAATAGGCCGACATATTGGGGAGTTCCCAGTTGCGACCGAAAGCCTCGCCGTTTGACGTACTGCCGATGCCGCCGGTGATATACATCTTGCGAGATACGATATTCTCCCAGATACGGTCGATGGCATTGACGTAGGACGTATCACCCGTGAGGGCTGCCACATCTGCCATACCGCTGTACATATAAGCCGCTCTCACAGCATGTCCTACAGCCTCTGACTGCTGTACGACAGGGAGGTGAGCCTGCGAATAGGCATCGGTGCGGGAAGTATAGCCTCGCTTGTCGAGGAAGAACTTCGCCATGTCGAGATATTTCTTCTCACCCGTCACAATGGACAGTTTGGCGAGGGCCATCTCGGCAATCTGATGTCCCGGCACGCGTACCACCTGCCCTTCACCCTCTCCTATCTCGCGCATCACACAGTCAGCATAGTCGCGGGCGATATTCAGGAAGGTGGTCTCTCCTGTGGCCTGATAGTGGGCAATGGCACCCTCCACCATGTGACCCAGATTGTAGAACTCGTGCGACAGGTCTTCCACCTTCTCCCAGCGCTCCTTACCTGCCCATGCGTGAGGATGAGCGGGATTCATTGTGCGGGCTGTATAGAGATAGCCGTCCTTTTCCTGTGCCGTCTTCACGATAGCGAGCACGGAATCCATATAGGCCTTTGCCGGAACGGTGCGCTGCCAACCCTTGCCGTTCTTGCTGTCGGGCACGGAGATATTCAGCTTGAGATCCGGGAATGTCTGCAGGAGATAGGAGCAGCCTTCGATGGTCTTGTAGACATCGGTGTCGTCGAAAGAGAAACCTTCCACCTTGACATCGTGTGTGTCTTTGCCTGCGAGCTGGTCTGCAGCAATCTCGAAATTACGGTAGCGGCCGGTCTCCTCACACTTGGAGAAAGCAAGAGGCACCGTCACCTCACGGGCGGCATCCAGGCGCTGTCCCCAAAACGTTGCAGGCGCAATCTTCACCTGCGTGAAGGGAACGGGACTGATGGGATAGTTCTCTGCCTTGACGCAAAGCACACATACTAAGGAAACGAACAGGAAGAGGATGTGTTTCATGGTTTCTTCTTTTTATCGGGTGTTGATTCTACATGACGGTTTGAATTATCGCGAAGCACCTCACCGACAAGGTCGGAGACCATCTGTTTGAGTTCGTCGAGGAATTGCTTCGCATCGTATTCCCTGCGCTCTATCTGGCGCAGTTTCTTTTCCCAGATACCAGTCAGTTCGGCACTTTTGAGGAGTTCTTCGTGAATGATGTCAATGAGACCTACACCTGTGGGAGTGGCCCAGAGGGATGTGCGCTCCTTGCGTATATAGCGACGTCGGAACAGGGTCTCTATGATAGCGGCACGCGTGGAAGGACGTCCTATACCGTTCTCCTTAAGGGCATCCCGTAATGTCTCGTCCTCCACCATCTTACCGGCCGTCTCCATAGCTCTCAGAAGTGTGGCTTCGGTATAGGGTTTCGGAGGTGTAGTCTGCTTCTCCGTAAGCGTAGGAGTGTGAGGTCCCGTCTCATCCTTTACGAAAGCAGGAAGTGTCTTCTCCTCGGAGGCATTATTTTCGGCAGCGTTGTTAGCATACAACTCCTTCCAGCCCATCTGCGTGATATGTTTTCCCGTAACCTTGAACTTCACCTTCGCAGCCTCACCAAGCACGGTAGTGGTCTCGAAAAGGCAGTCGGGATAGAAGGCACCGATGAAGTGACGGGCCACGAGGTCGAACACCTTCTGCTCCATCTCTGTGAGCATCTGAGGAGGCACACCGGTAGGAATGATGGCATGGTGGTCGGTGACTTTGCTGTTGTCGAAAACTTTTTTGGATTTTATCAATTTCTTACCACCGAGAGGACGCACGAAATCGGCATAAGGAGCCTTGCCGGCCCATACTGTCTGAAAAAGTCCGTTCATGATTTGCGGACACTTGGGGTAAACGTCGTCGGGAAGGAACGTGGTGTCTACACGCGGATAGGTGGTCACTTTCTTTTCGTAGAGAGCCTGAATGATGCCGAGAGTCTGCTCTGCTGAGAATCCGAACTTCTTGTTGCAATCCACCTGCAGGGATGTCAGGTCGTAGAGACGCGGAGGTGCCTCACTGCCCTTCTTCTTCTCCACGGAAGTGACGGTGAAGGGTGTGCCGCTGATAGCTTCCATCGCCTTGGTGCCCTCTTCCCTGGTCTTGAAACCGCGGTCGCCTTCCTTCATCACTGCCGTGAACGTAGTGTCGCGATAGACGGTGGAAAGCACCCAATACGGTTCCGGCACAAAAGTCTCTATCTCCCTCTGCCGCTTCACGATGAGCGCCAGCGTCGGAGTCTGCACACGACCGATGGAAAGCACCTGATTCTGTCCCTGCGAGGAACTGCGCTGCGCATACTTTATGGTGTAGAGACGAGTGGCATTGATACCGAGTGTCCAGTCTCCGATGGCACGCATAAGACCTGCCTCATAGAGAGACTGATAATTCGACTGGTCCTTCAGATTCTGGAAACCCTCACGGATGGCTTCCTCCGTCAACGACGATATCCAGAGACGCTGCACCGGACAACGGGCTCCCGTCATCTGCATCACCCAGCGCTGAATGAGCTCACCCTCCTGACCGGCATCACCGCAATTGATGATACCGTCAGCTGCCAGCATCAGACGCTTTATCACCTCGAACTGATGCTCCACACCCTTGTCCGACTTGAGACGTATGCCGTAGCGGGGCGGTATCATGGGCAGAGAGGAAAGAGTCCACTGACGCCACTGGGCACAGTACTCGTGCGGTTCCTTGAGTTCACACAGATGTCCGAACGTCCATGTCACCTGATAACCGTTGCCCTCCATGTATCCGTCCTTGGCGCTGTTAGCTCCAAGCACTTTGGCAATGTCCTTCGCCACCGATGGTTTCTCTGCTATACAGACCAGCATACGTCGTCTACCTTCACATCATACTTATCATACGGCACCTTTGCCACTATCTGGAACGGGAAACAGATACCAATAAAACGCGCCCTATTCAGACTGGGCAGCAGACGGTCGTAAAATCCCTTCCCGCGTCCCAGGCGATGACCTCTGCGATCGAATGCCATACCGGGCACAAGCACCATTTCTATTTCCCCGTAACGGCTTTCCGGAATTTCGGGAGTCTGAGGTTCCATAATACCGTATTCCCCGCTCTGCATCTGAGAAGGGTCGTAGGGATGCAGCGTCAGACGCTCGCCGTCCACACGGGGAAGCAATATCGTCTTTCCCGATTCAACGGCCGCAGAAAGCAATAACGATGTATCCACCTCGTCGGGCAGAGCGTGATAGAGAAGCACCGTCTGCGATTCCCACCACTCACGTCTTTCCATTATCGTGCGCTCCAATGCCAGCGACATATCATGCAGGCGCTCCCGGCTGTAACTGCGTTTGCGGTTTCGTATCTCCTCCCGCAATTGTGTTTTCGAAATACGAAAGAAACTGCGGAGACACACGACACCTATAACCAGATATACCACACATCCGATAATCAGATATTTCTCATCTATCACACCGGACATCTTGAAATCCTCCGCAGCATCACCCATGACGAACAACTGCACCACGGCTGTGGAATTGTTGAACACATGGATGAATATCGGTAGCAGGAGACTCTCAGTACGCACATATATGAGGCCCAACACGAGACCCATCACAAAGGCAAAGGGTATCTGTGCGGGATTGAAATGGATAAGACTGAAAAACATTGAAGACACCAGTATTGCCGTCCAGGGATGCCTTCCCTCACGCAGCATACCGCCGATGATGGCGCCCCTGAAGCAAACTTCCTCTGCAACAGGACCGAGCAACGCGATGCTCAACACACCAAATGGGGATTTCAGCACTTCCATCACTGTCTTCATGGTGTAGTCCGGCAGTCCCATCCACTCCGACACCACATTCATGGCAAACATTATGGAAAATGCCCCCAATATAGCAATGAAGCATCGCCGGCTCTTCCAGGAACTGTCTACACGGAAATCTTCACGCTTTACCTTTTTCCTCACCATCAACCATGCGATGACGAGGATTTCCACAAGGAAAAGCGATAAGCTCAAACTGCCATTAGCATACACCACCCCAACTCCAGCCAACTGACAAAGCAGAAAGATGAATACCGGAAGCAGCGGTGTCCAAAGAGCAGAGAGCAGGCGTTTCATCTCATCTTCCATTCACCACCCGTATACACGAGCGGAAGCATTATGTGTTCCATTGTGCTGTCTCCATAGACAACGTCCATAAACACCTGTGCCAGAGAGTCTGCATAGATAGTGTCCCGCACCGCTGTTGCAGAAGCAATACTGTTGTGTGCATCCAATTCACGCTTGACAAACTGCGATACGACGTCTATCATCTCTGCACGGGTCAAACTGTCGCAACTCACCATACCTGCCAAGCCGTCTACATACGCCTCGCTGTCGTTATTGATAAGCAAGCTGTAAAAGTGCTCTGCCGCAGTGCGGGCTCCTTCGTGTGTGAGTTCCTGACGTTTGTTCCCACACCCCACTATAGCGATAGCGGCAAATATCAATATTATCTTTTTCATTATTTCTGACGTATAAAGACGTTTATCGGAGTGCCGTGGAAATTCCAACGCTCACGTATCTTGTTCTCAAGGAAACGGCGATACGGCTCCTTGACATACTGGGGCAGATTTGCGTAAAAGACAAATGTCGGTACATGAGTGTCCGGCACCTGCGAGCAGTATTTTATCTTGATGTATTTACCTTTCATCGATGGTGGCGGATATGCCTCGATGAGCGGCAGCATCTCCTCGTTGAGACGGTGCGTGCTCACTTTGCGACGACGGTTCTCGTATGTTGCAACAGCTGTTTCCAGCACCTTGAAGATACGCTGCTTCGTGAGAGCCGAACCGAAGATAATCGGGAAGTCGACGAAAGGTGCCATGCGTTCGCGGATAGCATCTATGAACGTATCCATCACACGCTGGGTCTTATCCTCCACGAGGTCCCACTTATTCACCACGACGACCAGATTCTTCTGGTTGCGCTGTATGAGCTGGAAGATATTCAGATCCTGCGACTCAATGCCTCGCGTGGCATCAAGCATGAGGATGCATACGTCGCTGTTTTCGATGGCTCGGATGGAACGCATCACACTGTAGAATTCCAAATCTTCCGACACCTTGCCTTTCTTGCGTATACCCGCAGTGTCCACAAGGTAGAAGTCGAAACCGAACTTCTCATAGCGCGTATATATGCTGTCCCGCGTAGTTCCTGCTATGTCCGTCACAATATGACGGTCCTCACCGATAAAGGCATTGATGATACTGGATTTACCCACATTGGGGCGTCCCACCACAGCAAAACGGGGAATATTCTCATCCGGAAGCTCTTCTGGCTTCTTCGGGAACTTGCTCATCACGATATCCAGCAAATCACCGGTGCCGCTGCCCGTTGCCGCAGAGATGCCGATAGGGTCTCCCAGTCCCAGTCCGTAGAACTCTGCTGCGAGCCACGTCTCGTTGTTGTCCATCTTGTTCGTCACAAGGAGCACAGGCTTCTTCGTGCGACGCAGGATTGCAGCCACTTCCTCGTCGAGGTCGGTGACACCGTTCTGCACGTCCACCATGAAGAGTATCACGTCGGCCTCCTCTGTGGCGAGCGACACCTGTTTGCGTATCTCCTCCTCGAAGATATCGTCCGAGTTCACCACCCAGCCGCCTGTGTCGATTACAGAGAACTCCTTCCCCTCCCATTCGCACTTGCCGTACTGACGGTCTCGTGTCGTACCGGCCTCGTCACTCACGATAGCATGCCTCGTCTGAGTGAGACGATTAAACAGCGTCGACTTACCGACATTCGGCCTTCCTACTATAGCTACTATATTTGACATCGTAGTTATATTTTACTATTCGGGCGCAAAGATACGAAAAAAAGTTGAATGTTGAGGATTATTAAACAAAAAATAACAATCCAAACGCCCAATCGTAAAAATCAGTCGCTGATGTCGTAGCCGTATTGCTTCATCGCTTTGGTGGACGAGCGCCAGTCTTTATCCACCTTGACAAAGACATCGAGATAGATGCTCTTGCCGAAGAACTTCTCCAGACTCTTGCGGGCCTCGGAGGAAACGCGCTTCAATGCCACGCCGCGATGACCTATGATGATACCCTTCTGGGAATCACGCTCCACATAGATTACTGTGCTGATATGTATGCTGTGCTCCTGCTCCTTGAACTGCTCCACAACGACCTCCACACTGTAGGGAATTTCCTTGTCGTAGTAGAGAAGTATCTTCTCGCGTATTATCTCCGTGACGAAGAAGCGGGCCGGCTTGTCCGTCCACTGGTCCTTGTCGAAATACGCCGGCGATTCGGGCAGAAGTTCCTCTATGCGCTTGAGCACCTGCTCCACGCCGAAACGGTGCAATGCCGATATGGGGAATATCTCTGCTTCGGGTAGCACACGATGCCATGTGTCGAACTTCTCATTCAGGTCTTTCTCCGAACTGAGATCTATCTTGTTTATCAGCACCAACACAGGCACTTTCATCCTCTGCACCTTCTCCAGGAACTCCATATTCTTGTCGGGCTGCTCCACCATATCGGTGACATACAGCAGCACGTCTGCATCCTGAAGGGCAGATTCCGAGAACTGCAGCATCTGCTCCTGAAGGCGGTAGTTGGGTTTCAGCACTCCCGGAGTGTCGGAAAAACATATCTGCATCTCAGGAGTGTTGAGTATGCCCATGATACGATGGCGCGTCGTCTGGGCCTTGAATGTGGCAATAGATATACGCTCACCAACCAGAAGGTTCATGAGCGTACTCTTTCCCACGTTGGGATTTCCTACGATGTTGACGAATCCCGCCTTATGACTCACCCTGCTTCCTCCTCTTTGCGTACCACTCCTCGCGGGAAATGGTTCCCTCCTTATAGAATTCTGCAGGCTCCTTGGCAGCTTCGAGAGCTCCGTCGTAACCCCATATCATATAGCTTGCACCCCATGTGAATCCGGCACCGAAAGCCGTGAAGATGAGCTTGTCGCCCTTCTTGAGCTGCGGCTCGTATTCCCACAGACACAGGGGCAGGGTGCCACCCGAGGTGTTTGCCATATGGTCGATATTAATCATGATGTGATCCTCTTCAATACCGATACGACCGGCCACAGAGCGTTCTATATTGATATTGGCCTGATGAGGAATCACCCACGCTACGTTGTCCTTTGTGAGATTGTTGCGCTCTGCAATGATTTTCACCGCAGACGACATGTCGAGCACAGCGTGCTTGTATACAGCCCTGCCCTCCTGGTATACAGTATGCTCGAGAGCATCCACAGTCTCGTGTGTCGGCATCTTGTGCGAACCGCCGGCCTTCATCTGCAGGTTGGCAAGTCCCTTTCCGTCCACACGGTAGTATCCGTCCATGAGACCCACTTCCTCAGTGGTTGCCTCCATCAGCACACAAGCCGCTCCATCGCCGAAGATGGGGCACGAATTGCGGTCCGTATAGTTTGTCATGGACGACATGTGGTCGCCTCCGCAAAGGATGATACGCTTGTAACGTCCGGAACGTATGTAGGAAGCACCTACCTCCATAGCATAAAGAAAGCCACTGCAAGCGGCTTCCATATCATATCCGAAGGCATTTTTCAGCCCCACATTGCCGATGACCAGCGATGCGGTAGAAGGGAAATGATAGTCAGGTGTAGTGGTGGCACAGATTACCAGTTCGATGGAATCCGGCTCCACACCTGTCTTGCGAAGAAGCTGCTGGACAGCACGAGTCATCATGTAGCTCGTGCCAGTGCCCTGTTCCGGCTTCAGTATGTGACGAGTCTTGACGCCTATACGCTCCATTATCCACTCGTCGGAAGTGTCCACAATACGGGACATCTCCTCGTTGTCAAGGATATAGTCAGGAACGTAGCCGCCTACACCCGTGATGACGGCATTAATTCTTTCCAATGCTCTTTATGCTTCTTTCTCAATAGCAACCTTACCGCGATAGTAGCCGCAAGAGGGGCATACGGTGTGGTAGATGTGGAAAGCACCACAGTTGGGGCATACAGCCAATGCCGGTGCTACAGCCTTATCGTGAGTTCTGCGTTTGAGGGTGCGAGTCTTTGACTGCCTTCTTTTAGGATGTGCCATAATAAAATTCTCTTTATGTTGTTGTTATATTAATTTTCTTCAATCTCTTCTTCACTGTCACATTCTTCGTGAACATGGCGAATGGGGATGCTCAGAGCTATCTGCTCGTAGACGGGCCATGAGAGGTCCAGAACACCTTTGTTCCATTGCACCGTGATGATGTCGCCATCATCCAAATCGCTTTCGCCAAAGCGTATTTTGAGGGTCTCCTCTATTTCTACGGGCAGCGACATCGGCTCCATGCATACGGTGCAGAGCACCTCTATTTCTCCAGACAGGCAGCAGTCTGCCTCGAAGGTTTCCTGTGATGTGCGGCGCAGCGTTACATCTGCGTTTACACGGCCTCGCCGGATTTCCTCCTGCTGGAGCGATGCGAAGAAAGAGTCATCAAGCTCTGCAGAAAACTGCGTCGAACCGAGGGGCAAAGCCCGTAAATCTATCTTCAAACCGTTTATCGCGTCCATAATCGGGGTGCAAAGGTACGAAAAAAAAGTAAAATGAGAAATGTAAACTGTAAAAAATAAAGCTTTTTTCTGCTTTTTTAGTCTTTTTGCACTTATTACTGTGTTTTCGAGGGTTCAAAAAGCGGCAGCTCTATACGGAATGTGGTGCCCCGTCCCAGCTCACTTTGCTTCACGAAAATGCTTCCGTGATGATACTCCTCAACGATGCGGCGAGCGAGCGAAAGACCAAGCCCCCACCCTCTGCTCTTTGTCGTGAAGCCGGGAGTGAACACCGTCCTGAAATGCTTCGAGGGGATTCCCTTGCCCGTATCAGACACCTCGATGGCCAGACAATATGCCTCGCGATGCGCCATGATATGTATCTTGCCCTCTCCGTTCATTGCGTCGATGGCGTTCTTGCAGAGATTCTCTATCACCCACTCGAAGAGCGATGCCGAGAGAAGTGCCGGCAACGGTTCGTCGGGCACAGAGACGCTGATACTCACCCTGTTGGATGCGCGGCGGCCGATGTATTCCACCACATGAGCCACAACCTCGCAGAGGTCCTCTTCGCGCGGTTCGGGAAGCGAACCTATCTTCGAGAAACGCTCTGCTATCAACTGGAGTCGCTTCACATCCTTATCTATTTCAGGAATGAGGGCATCGTCGGGATACGTTTCGCGCAGCACTTCCACCCACGCCATAAGACTGGAGATAGGTGTTCCAAGCTGATGGGCTGTCTCCTTCGAGAGTCCCACCCACACCTTGTTCTGCTCCGCCTTCTGACTGCTCATCAGGGCGAAGATAGCCACCACGACAAAGATGAGCACAATACCCAGCTGCACATACGGCCACCATTCCAGGCGGCGCAGCAGAAGCGAGTCGTCGTAGTAGACGCAGACATATTCGTCATCACCTAATGAAAGAGGTATCACGTGATGCTGGCGACTCATCTGATTCACAGCGGCGTAGAGTTTGCTGATGCTGTCCTCCGGAGTGGAATAGCGCAGCAGCAGATTGCGGTAGATCTGCACCGTGCTGTCCTGATTCATCACGATGACAGGAATCGTGTTGTTGCTCTCTATCACGCTGAGCACCAGCGCCATATCGGTGGTTTCGTCGGCCTCAGAGAGCGAGCGCATCGCTTCGGCCCACACTTCCATCTTGCGCTTCTCCTCAATCTCAAGGTCTCGCACAAGATAGTGTGAAATTATCAGCGATGCCGCACCGATTATCACGGCCGACAACACCAAAAGTATCTTTACCTGACGAATACGATCAGTCCACTGCATAATTTTACAACCGAAATAAGAACGTTTTGAGCCTCCGTTTTATTGCCTTCCCTCCGTTTTTGTCCGACGACGCACTCTGGACGTATGATTTTATGGTGAGATTACATTCTTTTAGGATATTTTCACACCCTTCATTTTGCCATAACAGAATTATTTGCTATCTTTGTGCTCGTATGAACTATATTATACGGTATATTATACTGCTGTTTTTCGCTTTTGCGGCGTTTACGAGCTGTACGGACGAACTGGATCCTCCCGTAGATCCGGACGCCAATGTAGCGAGGCGTACCGTGCTTATCTATATGGTGGCGGAGAACACACTTTCCGCCAGTACGGAAAACGACATACAGGAACTCTCATACGTTGCCACCCGCAACGGCATCCCCAGCGATTGCAACATACTGGTGTACAACGACAACACCCAGCTGCCGCGCATCACACTGTTCAACAAACTGGGTGTGACCACATGGAAGACGTGGAGCAAGGAACAGGACAGCGCCGACTCCACAGTGATGCTTGCCACCCTGAAGGATATGATTGCGAACTATCCATCAAAGAGCTATGCCCTTGTATTGTGGTCGCACGGAAGCGGCTGGAGCCCCAGAAAAACGACCATCGACGAGATTACCGAAGAAAATGTCAATTCTGCACGTCAGGCGAGAGCCTTCGGAGTGGACAACGGTATCAACTCGGCAAAAATCAACGGAGACTACGGCATGAATGTGTCGTCCGTGAAGTGGGTGCTTGAGAAGCTGGGCGTGAAGATGGATTACATCCTGTGGGACGCATGTCTCATGCAGGGCATCGAGACAGCCTACGAACTGCGCGGGCTCACCGACTGGATTATCGGTTCCCCTACGGAAACGCCAGGTACAGGAGCTCCCTATCATCTTGCCGCAGAGGGTTTGTGCAATGCCGATATGCCCGCCATACTAAAGGCTTACAACGAATACTACGACAACGAAAGTCTGTACAGGCGCTGTTTCCCGATGACATTCATCAAGACGAGCGAACTGGATGCTCTGGCCGAAGCCACCGCACCTTATATCGAGAAGTATTTCTACGACAAGGACCACAGACCTGCCATAGTGAATACCGCACAGGTGTACAGCCCGAGGAGATTCCTGGTTGTAAACGGCAACGAGGTTGCTCTCGGAACCCCTATTGCATACGACATGGGAAGCATAATGGCCGGAGTGCTCACCGACGAGGAATACACCGAATGGAGAAAACAGCTCGACAAAGCCGTTCCCTACAAGACCGTCCCCACGGAAATGTGGATGTCAAGCTTCCCTTCGTCTGTCTACGGCACCGACTTCCGCCACCTGACGGATCCCGAGCACTATTGCGGCATCAGCATGAATGTGCCGGAGAGCGACTACGACATATACAAAATAGACAATATCTACACCATATATCTTTGGTGGAACGTATATGCACGCACCATGAGCTGGTGGAAGGCCGGAGGTTGGAACAAGACCGAATGGGATCCGGACAATGATTAACAAGTGAAACAACAAAAAGACATATAACAAATGAAACATCTCATCATTGCAGCACTCACGGTAGCGATGGCGCTCCCCGCAGCAGCAAAACCTGCCAAGAAGGAGAAGGAAAATCCCGACACGCTGATATTCACCACCGTGCTGGAGAATCCCGTCACCTCCATCAAGAACCAGAAGAACAGCGGCACCTGCTGGAGCTACTCTTCGCTGGCATTCCTTGAGAGCGAGGTGCTGAAAAAGCATCCTGAGATGACCGACATCGATTTGTGTGAATCATTCGTGGTGAGCAAGACATATACCGACCGCGCAGACCGCAACGTGCGCACCCACGGAGATGCCAGTTTCACGGAAGGCGGTTCATTCTACGATGCCATCTACTGCATGGAGAACTACGGACTTGTGCCGGAAGGCATCATGCCCTACCCCAATACGCTCTACGGCGACTCGCTGTTCAACTTCAGCACATTCTTCAATCCCATGCAGGCATACGTGCAAGCCATCTCGAAGAGCGAGGCAAAGAAAATCAACCCGCATTGGAAGGATGCCGTGCAATGCATGCTCGACTGCTATTTCGGCAAGTGCCCGCAGGAGTTCGAATACAAGGGTGTGAAGTACACTCCGAAGACCTTCGTTTCCGACTGTCTCGGACTGAATCCCGACGACTACGTGTCGCTCACCAGCTACACACATCATCCATTCTACACGTCGTTCATCCTTGAGATACAGGACAACTGGCGCTGGGGCTCGAGCTACAATCTGCCGCTGGACGAGTTCATGCGTGTGATGGAGGAAAGTGTGCGCAACGGATGGACATTCGCCTGGGGAGCAGACGTTTCCGAGGACGGTTTCGCGCGCAAGGAGGGTAAGAACAGATGCGTGGCCAGAGTACCCCTCAAGGAGAAGAAAGACGAAGACGGCGGCAGCGACCAGCGTCGCTGGACCGGCGAGAAGGTGAAGCTCAGCGAGAGCGACAGCAAGGGCGAGATGACCATCACACAGGACATGCGTCAGGAAGCCTACGACAACTGGGAAACCACCGACGACCACGGAATGCAGATTTACGGCATCGCAAAAGACCAGCACGGCAAGGAATACTTCATGATGAAGAACTCATGGGGCGACTACGGACCATACAAGGGATTCTGGTATGTCTCCAAACCCTACGTGGCATACAAGACGATGAATATCGTCATCAACAAGAACGCCATACCTGCCGACATACGTGCCAAGTTGAACATAAAATAAGGAAGAGAGGAAGAGAATGAATTTTCAGTGGAACTTTTTCGAACCCACTGACCAGCAGGCCGAATGCGCCAAGAGTTTGTCCGACGCCCTGAATGTACATCCAGTGGTGGGCAAACTGCTTGTGGAGCGCGGCATCAGCACTCCGGAAGAGGCACGGCACTTCTTCCGCCCTCAGTTGACGGAACTGCTGGATCCGTTCCTCTTCAAGGATATGAGGGCTGCCGTCGACCGTCTCAACGAGGCTCTCGGCAGGAAGGAACGCATACTCATCTACGGCGACTATGATGTAGACGGCGTTACGGCTGTGGCACTCGTATATAAGTTCCTGCATCAGTACTGCACCAATATCGACTACTACATCCCCGACCGCTACGAGGACGGATACGGTGTGTCGCACAAGGGTGTGGACTACGCATACGAGACGGGGGTCAAACTCATCATCGTGCTCGACTGCGGCGTGAAGGCCATCGAAGAGGTGGAATACGCCAAGAAACTGGGTATCGACTTCATCATCTGCGACCACCACGTGCCCGACAAGGTGCTGCCGCCCGCAGTGGCAATTCTCAACGCAAAGCGCAGCGACCACACCTACCCCTACGAGCATCTCTGCGGATGCGGTGTCGGCTTCAAACTGATGCAGGCGTTCGCCATCAGCAACGGCATCCCCTTCTCCGACCTCATTCCCCTCCTGGATCTCTGTGCAATAAGTATTGCGTCCGACATCGTACCTATCATTGGGGAAAACAGAATACTCGCATATCACGGTCTGCGACAGCTCAACCAGTCGCCCTGCGTCGGTGTGAAAGCCATCATCGATGTGTGCGGTCTGGCCGAGAAGGAGATAATGCTCAGCGATATCATCTTCAAGATAGGACCGCGCATCAATGCTTCCGGTCGCATACAGAACGGCAAGGAGTCCGTATCGCTCCTCATTGAGAAGGATGCCGACAAGGCACATGAGGCTGCCGAACTCATCAACCACTACAATGAGCAGCGCAAGGACCTCGACAAGGTGATGACCGAACAGGCCAACCAGATTGTGGCATCCATCGACCACCAGCACGAGCACAAGGCCATCGTCATCTACAACGAGGAATGGCACAAGGGCATCATCGGCATTGTGGCCAGCCGACTCACGGAAATATACAACCGCCCGGCCATCGTGCTGACGCGCGACAACGAACTCGCCACCGGTTCAGCACGTTCCGTTGCAGGTTTCGATGTGCACAAAGCCATCGAGAGTTGTGAGGACCTGCTGGAGAATTTCGGAGGACATACCTACGCTGCCGGACTTACGCTCAGAGCAGACAACGTGGCTGAATTCAAGCGCCGCTTTGAGAAGTATGTCGACGAACACATCCTTCCGGAACAGACACTGGCACAACTGGATGTGGATGCCTGTCTCGACTTCAAGGATATCAGCCGCAGACTCTTCAACGAGATAAGACGATTCGAACCCTTCGGGCCCAACAATCCCAAACCCGTCTTCTGCACACGCCGCGTCTACGACTACGGCACCAGCAAGGTGGTGGGACGCAATCAGGAGCACATCAAACTCGAACTCGTCGACAACAAGAGTCACAACGTGATGAGCGGTATTGCGTTCGGTCAGAGCGCTCTTGCCCGCTACATCAAAACGAAGCGCGCCTTCGACATCGTGTATACCATAGAAGAGAACACCCACAAGCACGGAGAGATACAGCTTCTCATCGAGGATATGTCTCTTATGGATGAGTAATACCCCCAGCGATGTCCACCGCAAAGTCCACAGACATTTATCTTGACACTCTGAAAAAACACTTTGGATACACCGAGTTTCGCGGCATCCAGAGGGAGATTATCGAGAGCATAGGACAAGGCCGGGACACACTCGGACTGATGCCGACGGGCGGCGGCAAGAGCATTGCCTTTCAGGTGCCGGCACTCGCACGCAAGGGACTCTGCATCGTTGTCACACCGCTCATCGCCCTGATGAAAGACCAGATAAAACATCTCAGGGAGCGCAACATCAAGACAGCGTGCATCTACGCAGAGATGAAGCACGAGGACATCATCGTCACACTTGAGAACTGCATCTTCGGCAACTACAAATTCCTCTACGTCTCACCCGAACGCCTTGCCTCCGAACTCTTCATCTCGAAACTGCGCCACATGGACATCTCGTTCATCACCATCGACGAGGCGCATTGCATCTCACAATGGGGACACGATTTCCGTCCCTCCTACCTGCAGATAAAGGAGTTGCGCAAGGAGCTTCCCGGAGTGCCCGTTCTCGCACTCACGGCATCTGCCACACAGGATGTCATCCATGACATACAGGCCCAGCTCGATTTCCGCGAGGAGAACGTCATACGCATGAGCTACCACCGTGCCAACCTCGTTTACACCGTGGAATACCATCCCGTCAGCACACTCGGCATGCTGAGAGCTCTGGAGCGCTATCCCGGTTCGTGCATCATCTACACGCGCAATCGCAAGAACTGCATGGAGACCGCACGCACGCTGAGCCAGCTCGGCTACACGGCAACCTATTTCCACGCAGGACTGCCCGACAGCGAGAAGGATGCCCGACAGAAAGCCTGGAGCGACAACAGCATACGTATCATGGTGGCAACCAACGCCTTCGGAATGGGTATCGACAAACCCGACGTGCGACTGGTTCTCCATCTCGATCCGCCCGACAGCATAGAGGCCTATTTCCAGGAAGCGGGACGTGCCGGAAGAGACGGCAAGCGGGCTTATGCTGTCATGGTATCCGAGGGCGACGAGGCAAAACTCATGAAGCGACGCATCGAAGCGCGCTTTCCTGAAAAAGACTATATAAGAGAGGTTTACGAGAAATTCTGCTTCTTCCTGCAACTTGCCGAGGGCGACGGTCAGGGTATGAAAAGGAGTTTCGACATCATGGAATTCTGCACAGCATTCCATCTGCATTCCCTGATGGCAATACGGGCTCTGGAACTGCTCTCCGATGCCGGATACATCGAATTCCGGGCGGAGGAGACATCCGTCAGCAGGATATACATCCCTGCCACGCGCTCCACACTCTACAATGCCGTCACGGGTAAGCAGAACGAGGAAATCATCACCAGTGTTCTGCGCAACAATATAGGTGTTTTCTCACAGTATTGCTGGCTTGACGAATCGCTCATTTCCCGGGAGACCGGGTATTCCCAGCACCAGGTATATGAATGCCTCACCAAATTGTCCTCTCTCCACATCGTGCACTACGTTCCCAAGAAACACGCCTCGCAGGTGACATTCCTCCAGAACAGAGTGCCGACCCGCAAGATTGTGTTCTCAAAAGAAATTTACGAGGAGCGCAAGGAGCGCTATGAGCGCCAGATACGCAGCATGCTCTCATACATCGAGAACAACACAGTGTGCAAGAGTCGTCTGCTGTTGCAGTATTTCGGGGAGGAGTTTGACGAGGACTGTATGCTTTGCAACAGTTGTATGCAGAAGTATTACCCCACCCCGTCGGAAGAGGAATATAAGGCTATTCACGACTGTGTGCTCCAGCAAGTCAGCAAAGACAACCCGCTCAAACTCAGCGATATCAAATTATCACACTTTCTCAACGATTTCCACATCAACTATGTGCTTCAGCGCATGATTGACTCTAAGGAAATTATTCGCATCCGTGATTTTGAGTATGTGAGGGGTTGAAAAAGGCTACCTACTTCCCTTAAATTATTCGGAATAATCAGAATATTCGGAGTATTCGGAATAATCTGATAAAAACAAGAAAGCCCCTCGGTCATTGCTGACTGAAGGGCTTTTTGTAAAACGGCGGCTACCTACTCTCCCACGGGTGTGCAGTACCATCGGCGCGGGCGGGCTTAACTTCTCTGTTCGGAATGGGAAGAGGTGGAACCCCGCCACTATAACCACCTTAAGGCTTCGCAGTGTTTACACTGTAAAAG
>JAEEGL014488564.1_pt1 | contig 149106 bp, 130 predicted proteins | sample 9134231 | NCBI WGS metagenome assembly JAEEGL01 (sample SAMN16246548, study PRJNA631951) | gut metagenome | biome: gut microbiome; feature: rumen; material: fiber-attached | host: Bos | place: Iran: Karaj | collected 2018-10 | reverse complement strand
CCCGAGAGCCGCCCTGACGGCCGACGAGATCGCCACCGAGGCCGATTTCTTCTGCTTTGGCACCAACGATCTGACCCAGATGACGTTCGGTTTCTCCCGCGACGATGCCGGCAAGTTCCTGAACGCTTACTACGACGCCAAGATCCTGGAGAGCGATCCCTTCGCCAAACTGGATCAGACCGGCGTAGGCAAACTGATGGAAATGGCCATCCAGCTGGGCACCAAGGTGAACCCGCATCTGCACATCGGCATCTGCGGCGAGCACGGCGGCGATCCGTCCTCTGTGGAGTTCTGCCATAAGATCGGACTGGATTACGTTTCCTGCTCTCCCTTCCGCGTACCGATCGCCCGTCTGGCTGCCGCTCAGGCCGCTATCGCGGACAAGAAGTAAGAAGGCAGTACGGGACCGGGTCCTATCCGTAACCGAAAAGAATCAAACAGAGACCTTTTCCATCCGCAAGGCTGGAAAAGGTCTCTTTCATCAGGAGGAAGTATGGAACGCAGATTCAGGAACGCCGGGATGCGTGTCACCTATTATGAAAGAAAGATGGCCAGGTGTCTGAAGGCACTGGAACGTCTTGAAGCGGCCGCAGATCACTGCAGGGCTTTACGGGGAGACATCGAAGAACTGAAACGGTACTATACCAGCCGTGAATGGATGGATGATTTCGAAGCCGACGAAGCGGGCCTGTTCCCGGAGGACATGAAACGGGGTGTCCTTTCCGAGGACGGCATCGACGGCCTGTTGAGCCGGTACGGCGAGATTCAAGCCCTCTTGGAAGACGAAAACGAAACGCTCTGACTGCTGTCAGAGCGTTTCCTGTTTCTCGGGCCGCGGTATCAGGGACGGCGGCGGGGAGCTTCTTCATACGGTTCGGCGATAAAGTCTTCCTCTGCTGCATCAAAGGTCCAGGGCTCGATGTCTTTCGGATCCAGAACGGTCGAAAGCACGGCATAATAGGCTTCCTTGGCTGCACCGCTGGATTTGAAGAGCAGGGGATAACTCGTCTCACGGCGGAACATCGAAAGCCAGGTGCATTCGTCATACAGGTTCCAGAACGTGACGCTGGTGACGTTGGCTTTTCCGGACTTCTTGGCATCCAGCAGGATCGTGAAGAGTTCCCGGTAGCGTTCGCCCAGCTTTTTCTGGGAAGCGTCCGAAGGATTCGGGTTGTGTATGTCGAGTTCAGTGATGTGGATCTGGAGACCCAGAGATCCGTACATCTCCAGAGCGGTCTTGTAATCCTGCAGATCCGGTTCCGTCATCGTGATATGGGTCTGCATGCCGAATCCGTCGATCAGGCCCTTGTCTTTCAGAGGTTTCAGGATGTTTGAAATGATCAGATCGCGTTTCCAGGCCTGCGCGGTGTTGTAGTCATTGTAGAACAGAGCGACTCCGGGGGCAGCGTATTTACGGGCGAACGTAAAAGCCATCTCCACAAAATCATAGCCTATGACCTTATGCCAGAGTGTATCGCGGAAACCGCCGTTCTCGATGGCTTCGTTCACGACGTCCCATGCATATACGATGCCGGGATACTGTGTCTGCACGAAGGTCAGAACGCCTTTGATGTAGTTTTCAAGGCGTGACAGCATGGTTTCACGGTCAGCAAGAGGCGCGGTTTCGTCATATCCGACATGATAGAACCAAGCAGGGGTCTGATTATGCCAGGCAAGGGTATGGCCGCGCATAGCGATACCGTTTTGTTTCGCGAATTCCAGATAAGGGATCGCTTTGTCGAAAGTCAGAGCAGGGGCAAGACCGTATTTGTCGGGGTCGGCAAGATTTTCTTTCTCATCCAGGAAAAACATGGGTTTCATGTCGTTTTCACTTGTGAAGGAAGAGAACTGCTCAAGAAGAAGCTTCCTGTCGGCGGGAATGTGCAAATTCCGTCTCGAAATCGCGGAACCGATTCTGAAATAGGGTTCAAATGCTGTTTTCAGTGTCATTTGGATGCGCTCCTTTCAATAATAGTCAGACTGAAACGCCATTATTATAGCACGATGCCCTGAAGCGTCAACCGCATGAAAGTGAAGGGGAAGGAATCAGCGGGGACGAGGGATGAAATTGACCCGATGAAAATTCCATGCTATGATGCGGATGTGAACGATGCGGCAGCAACAGGAGGGAGACCCTATGGAACTGGAAAGGATAGACGGTCGATTTTCCGTCTGCAGGATCCAAACGCTGAACGATGCGGACCTAGGGGACGATCTCTATTTTATCGGGAAAACAGATGAAGAGATCTCTCTCGTCTGCAGGACCCGGTCTGTGCCGAAAGAAACGCTGGCCCGGGAAGACGGATGGAGAGCGCTCCGGGTCTGCGGAATCCTGGATTTCTCCCTGACGGGGATACTGTCGCGGATCTCTTCAGCTTTATCAGACGCCGGGATCGGGCTGTTTGCGGTTTCTACCTACAACACGGACTATATCCTGATCAAAGAAGCGGATTTCGAAAAAGCTGTATCCGTACTGGACAGCGCTGGCTGCAGAGTGATATAGATCCTGTCTTCAGACGGTTTTTGATGACCGCATTTTCATAACAAACGCCGATCCTCCTCATGATCAAGGAAGACCGGCGTGTTTTTATCTTTTCAATAATGATGCGGCATGCCGATTCGTTGCAGAACTGAAGCCCTGCTTTCCCGGCGCGCCTTTCCCTTAGGAGCTATTGACGGATCAGATGCAGCGAGGCCGAGGCATAATCTCCTCTGGGGAGAGGGACACGGATGCCCGCGTGCATCAGCAACTGACCGGAAAGGATCTGATCCGTTCCGTCGATCCGATACATCGCATCGGGCTCCAGTCCTTTGAGACGGATCCGGCTGTATATGCCGTCACCTCCCCGGGAGAGGATGCGGACGTAGGTGACGAGCGCCTCCCCTCTGTCTTTGGATACGACCATCCATGCATCCCAGTCATCTTGAATGAAGAGATCATGGAGGCGGTAGTAATCACCGGATGTGATCAGAGGGTTGAGACGGTGATAGGCTTCCACCTGACCCGGGATCGATGCCAGTTCTTCATCTGTCAGCTTCGTGATGTCCAGCTGATAGCCGAAAGTCCCGCACATGGCCACGTCGCCGCGGGTGGAAAACGGGGTCACGCGTCCCGTCTGATGGTTCGGCACGATGCTAATGTTGGCGTCGATGGCGGAAAGCGGATACATGAGGGCTGTGCCGGCCTGGATCTTCAGCCGGGCGACGGCATCCGTATTGTCCGAAGTCCAGATCTGAGGACTGAAATAGAGCATGCCGGGATCGAAACGGGCTCCGCCGCTGGAGCAGTTTTCCAGAAGGATCTGCGGGAATTCTTTTGTCAGACGGTCCTGCATATCATAGACGCCCAGGACGTAGCGGTGGGAGAGCTCCTGCATCCGGTCGGCAGGCAGGGCCGCGGAACCGAGATTCGTCAGGATCCGGTTCATATCCCATTTGACGTATTCCACGTTCGCGCTGGAAAGCACTTTGCGGATCATGCTCCATACGGCGTCAACGACTTCCCTGCGTGAAAAGTCCAGAACGAGCTGGTTGCGTTTGCGGGAATGCTGACGACCCGGGACCCGGATGGTCCAGTCGGGATGCGCCCGGTACAGATTCGAATCCTCGTTGACCATTTCCGGCTCGATCCAGAGACCGAATTTCATGCCCAGCGCATTGATGCCGTCCGCCAGGGGCTTGAGCCCTCCGGGGAGCACGTCTTCACAGACGTACCAGTCTCCGAGACCGGAATTGTCGTTGCGGCGGGACCCGAACCAGCCGTCGTCCATAACGAACAGCTCGATGCCCTGCTTCGCGGCAAGAGAAGCGATCTCCAGGAGCCGGTCTGTATTGAAATCGAAATAGGTGGCTTCCCAGTTGTTGATGAGCACGGGACGCAAGCTGTGGGCATAGCGTCCGCGGATGAGGTGGTTTCTATACAGATCGTGGAAAGTCTGGGTCATGCCCGTGAGTCCGCGGGAAGAATGGACGAGAACGGCTTCAGGCGCCTGGAAGGCCGAGCCGGGATCCAGTTTCCATCCGAAATGCTGCGGATCGATGCCCATGAGCGCACGGATGAGACCATGCTGTTCCATTTCGACCGAGGCAACGAAGTTGCCGGAATATACGAAATTGAACCCGTATACTTCACCGAAATCCTCACCGGCCGTATGCTCCATCAGCGCCATGAAGGGATTGTATGCATTGCTGGATTCACCTCTTGCGGAGTGGACGGACTGCCTTCCGTGCCGGACAGGCATGCGCTGGGCATTGTTCTCCCGGGCCCAGCCGCCCCACAGCGAGACAAGGTCCATGTCGTCCCCGTCAAAGTCCACACAGGCAGACAGGACACGGGTCAGACGGACGGGGGACGTGCCTTCGTTCTCGATGCGGACGCTCCGCGTGATGACATCCAGATTCTCGAAAACGGTATAGGACAGGACCGCTTTCAGATGAAGCACCGGGTCTTCAAGGATGACTTCCAATGTCTGACATTCATCACTGTTCCCGAAAGTGGAGGGAAGGCCTTCAAGAGAAGGCTTTCCGGACAGGATCCTGTGGGAACGGTACAGGAACAGGCTGGCTTCATGACCGGATTCGTCCAGGATGCCGAAGGCGGCGTCACGGAAATCACCCAGGTCTTCCGTCGGGAATTCCTGAGGCATGACGTCCATGATGGAAGCGCGTTCCCGTTCATGAGATGCGGGCGAGGGGATCTGGCGGTAAAACATGCCGGCATCGTTGTCGGTCAGCTTCGGTCCCCAGTAACAGTGGACGAGGAAACCTTCGTCGTCCAGGACTCCGAACATGTAGGATGTATCCTTTGCGTCCAGCCTGAAAGTGCGGCTCGGCGCGTCAAAATGGATGGCCATGAGAACCTCCCGATCACTTGATGACCTAATTATAGGAAGGATTCGGGAGACCGTCAAGGCGATGAAAACATGCATCGCGGCTGTTCCGGACGCTTGCGGGACCGATACAAAAAGGATATAATTTCTCTTTGGCGAACCCGTAAAGGGCCGCGCGGAGACTGGGAAAGGGTCTGCTTCCAAAGCGGACGATCGGTGGTCATGAACAAGCTGGTCAAACGGATCATCATGTGTGTGGGAGGTGTGGTCGTCTGCGGTGTCAGCGTCGGTCTGTTCAAAAGAGCAGAACTTGGCGTGGATCCTTTTCAGGCGATGGTCAGCGGGCTGGATGCCGTCATCCCGATCCGTTACGGGACGCTGTATACCATCATCAACATCATCCTTCTCTGCTTCGATCTTCTGACGGACCGCCGCAAGATAGGTCTGGCGACACTGATCAATCTGTTCCTTCTCGGATACATTGCGGAGTTTTCAACGAATCTGCTGTACCGGATCCTTCCGGAAGCGGGGATCGTCCTGCGGATCGCTCTTCTTGTCGCGGGCATGGTCATCATGTGCCTTGCGGCTGCGTTCTATTTCACGGCTGATCTTGGTGTCTCCACCTATGATGCAGTAGCGCTTATATGGTCCGAGAAACAGAAAAAGATCCCGTTCCGTTTCTGCCGCATCATCTGCGATTTCTTCTGTGTATCCGTCGGTGCGGTATTGTGCCGCCTTTCCGGAATGAACTGGGGCGGCGTGTTCGCTGCCGTGGGTTTCGGCACGGTGCTTTCTGCGTTCTGCATGGGACCCATCATCGAATTCTTCTGCGTCCATCTGGCGCGTCCGTTCCTGAACGGCAGCGATCCAAATGAAAAACATCAGGGTGAAGAACGACAGGATATTTGCGGATGAAAAGCGAATTGACTTCTGTGAGGATCGACTCCTCATGGGAGTTTTATTCTATTATATACAGAAGGGGGAATCCATATGAATATGAAAATCGGGATCCGCCCGATCATCGACGGACGGTGGGGCGGCATTCGGGAATCTCTCGAAGAGCAGACGATGACGATGGCGAAAAACGCCGCGAAGCTCATCTCGGACAATCTCCGGTATCAGGACGGGACGCCTGTGGAATGCGTGATCGGCTGCACGACCATCGGAGGCGGGAAAGAGGCCGCCATGGTGGAGGAACAGTTTTCCAGGGAAAACGTCATCGCCACTCTGTCCGTGACTCCCTGCTGGTGCTACGGTTCGGAGACGATGGATCTGAATCCCTCAACGATCAAAGCGGTCTGGGGACTCAATGCTACGGAAAGGCCCGGAGCGGTCTATCTGGCGGCGGTCATGGCGGCACATGCGCAGCGCGGACTTCCGGCGTTCTCCATTTACGGCAGGGACGTGCAGGACCGTACGGACACGGAGATCCCGCCGGATGTCCGGGAAAAGATCCTGCGCTTTGCCAGAGCCGCTGTTGCCGTGGGGCAGATGAAGAACAAGGCATACGTGAACATGGGATCGGTGTGCATGGGGATCGGCGGATCCTTCTGTGACGCGGAATTCATGCAGAAGTATCTCGGCCTCCGTGCCGAATGGCTGGATCTCACGGAGATCCTGCGCCGCATCACGCTGGAGATCTATGATCCTGACGAATATGCCCGTGCACTGGACTGGATCGAGAAGAACTGCCCTGTGGGCTTTGATAAGAATGCCGGCAAGGATCTGCCCGAGATCATCCGCCGATCCAAAGTCATACCCAAAGAGAAAGACTGGGAATTCATCGCCAAGTTCTCGATCATCGTCCGCGATATTCTCATGGGCAATCCGAAACTGGATGAACTGGGCTGGCATGAGGAAGCGCTGGGCAAGAATGCAATCGCAGGAGGCTTCCAGGGTCAGCGCCAGTGGACAGACTGGCTGCCCAACGGAGATTTCACGGAAGCAATCATGGCGACGAGTTTTGACTGGAACGGGATCAAGGCTCCTTTCGCCTTTGCGACGGAGAACGATACGCTGAACGGCATCTCCATGCTGTTCGCCACGCTGCTGACAGGCAAGGCACCCTGTTTCCACGACGTACGGACTTACTGGTCTCCCAATGCGGTGAAACGGGTCACGGGCTATGATTTGCAGGGATATGCCAAAGACGGCATCATCCACCTGATCAATTCCGGAGCGACTGCTCTGGACGGCACGGGTGCTTCAAAAGATGCCGAGGGCTGCGGAACGATGAAAGAATGGTGGAATATGACGCCTGAGGACGTGGATGCCTGCCTGAAGGCTACGGACTGGTGTCCGGCGGACGTGGAATATTTCCGCGGCGGTGGTTATTCATCTCATTTCAGGACGATGGCCGAAATGCCCGTTACGATGCTCCGCGTAAACCTGATCGACGGCGTGGGACCCACACTGCAGATTGCGGAAGGATATACGGTCACTCTTCCGAACGAGGTCCACGACGCGCTGGATCAGAGGACGGATCCGACCTGGCCTACGACCTGGTTCGCTCCGAGACTGACCGGACAGGGTGCCTTCGAGAGCGTGTACTCTGTCATGGCAAACTGGGGTGCAAATCACGGTGTGACAGTTGGCGGCCATGTCGGGGCGGATCTCATCACGCTGGCTTCCATGCTTCGTATCCCTGTATCGATCCATAATGTGCCCGAAGCAGACGTCTTCAGACCGCATGCCTGGACAGGTTTCGGCAAAGGAGAGGACAGTACATCGACGGATTATCGCGCCTGCGCATATTACGGTCCTATGTATAAAGCGTAAAAGCAAAGGGGCAGATGCATGATTCTGACCTGACTGCATCCGATACGACAGACAGATTAAAAAGAACAGACTCGGGATATGAACCGAGTCTGTTTTCTTATCACCGTATGAGCGGATTCATCTATGTATTCCTATCTTGACTGGAAAGCTGTGATCTGGCCCTTCGAATCAAAAGAGAGCACCGTCTTTCCCAGGATCTCACAGTCGGAAGGCAGTTCGGAAAGCAGGCTTTCGGATACGACGATCTCACCGAGATGCAGAGTATCCGGGATGCGGACGAATCTCGGATGATCCGGATCTTCGGCGCAGCAGAACTTCAGGGCGGTCTCTACCGCATCGCGGTCGGACGGAGCCGTATAGGGGATCGCGCCTCGCTTCAGAAAACCGCTTGTCACGACATTGGTATAGGTCGCGTCCAGATCCATTTCATCACGAAGCCGTCTGGAGATGATGTCTGCAAGGCCGACGCCGACTGCATTGCCGTGGCTTCCGGGAGTCAGACTCAGGACACAGATGCAGCGGCAGTGCGGTTCTCCGTCTGGCTGGCCTTCGATGGACATGCGGCCGATCACGTTCGTATCAAGGCCGGTACCGCTGATGTCTTTGCCCATGGCGTCCACCAGCAGAAGATCCAGATCGCGGAAAGGAAGTGTCGCCATAAGCGACTTGGAGCGGGCAAGAAATGCGCTGTCGACGTCGAAGATCTCTTCCGCTCTTGCAGCCGCGATATCTGCGGTGTCATCGTTTCCGTCTTCCAGGACAGCCAGAGCGCCGATGATCTTTCCTGAACGGATCACGGCAGCTGAAACATAGGGGATGTATTCCCGTAGCCCTCGGACACCGTAGCTGTGGATCGCTGTAGCCTGTGCGCGTTTTCCAAGACCGATCGTCAGCATTTTGACGATGCCGCTCTCGTGTTCTCCGTGGAAATCGGTATGTGCTTTGACCCTGTTGATGACGATCACACCGTCAGCCTCATACGCGTTTCTGTCCATATATACTGGGACGTGGGGAGGTTCCGGCGTATGCCCGAGGGAAACGACCTCCATGGAAGACAGGATCGGCGCACCAACGTATTCTTCCGTGATCCCGTAGTCGGCCAGGACCTTTGCCTGTCCTTCCGCGGTCCCGCCTCCATGACTTCCCATGGCCGGGATGACGAAGGGTTCGGCGCCGTGCGCCTTCAGGCATTCGGCGAGGGAACGGGCAATCAGGGCGATATTGTTGACGCCGCGGCTACCGCAGGCGATAGCGACACGCATTCCGGGATGGATCCTGTCCTGCAGCTTCCCGAACTCGCTTTTGACTTTTGCCGGTATATCGCTGAGCGGGCAGCTCTTTCTCGGTATGCGGACCCGGTACAGCGTGAGGTCTTCTGCCTTCATTTTGTCCTCCTTGCAGTCATGATGGATTCTGTTTTCATATTATCATTCCCGGGAACAGGAATCAAGACAGCGGGGAGGAACGGCAAAAGGGTCGAACGGCATACGGCCGCCTTTGACAATGCGGTGGCTTTCGGGTATTCTGTAGGAGCAGACAGGAGGAAGGCCGCGTATGCAGGCAACGATAGACAACAAAGCGTTTTACCGAAAACTTTGGGCACTGGCTCTGCCGATCGCCTTCCAGAGCCTGATGCTGGCAGCAGTCGCTGCGGGAGATGCTCTTATGCTCGGACGTGTGGGTCAGACTGAGATGACGGCTGTCTCGCTGGCGACCCAGATCCAGTTCATTCAGAACATGTTCCTGAGCAGCATCACAGGAGCCGGAGCGATCCTCGGAGCGCAGTATTTCGGAAAGGGAGACCTGCGTACGATGCGGGAACTGTTCAACCTTTCTCTGAAGCTCAGCGGTCTCGTTTCCATCCTTTTTTTCGCTGCCTGTGAGATCATACCCGATCCTCTCATGCGTATATTTTCCCATGACGAGCCGATCATCGAAGTCGGCGCTTCCTATCTCAGGATCGCCGGGTGGTCCTATCTGCTGACGGGAATCTCCCAGTGTTATCTTATGATGATGAAGGTCACCGACCGTGTTCCCGCAAGCGCCTTTATCAGCACGGCGGCAGTCGTGCTGAATCTGATCCTGAACGCCGTGTTTATCTTCGGCCTTTTCGGCCTTCCTGCCATGAACGCCCGGGGCGCCGCCCTGGCGACAACGATCTCGCGGGTCCTGGAACTGATGCTGTGCATCGCCGTATCGTCAGGGAAAGATGCGGTCCGTCCGGACTGGAAACATTTCTTCGGCGGGCGTCGGGAGCTCGTATCCGACTTCCGCAGACAGTGTCTTCCGCTTCTGGGAGGCTGCCTTTTCTGGGGAGTCGGCTTCACGTCCTATACGGCGATCATCGGACACATGGGAGCGGACGCAGCTGCGGCAAACTCTGTAGCTGCCGTAGTGCGGGATTTGGTCTGCTGTGCCTGCAACGGCATCGGCGCGGCGGCCGGCATCATGGTAGGCAACGAACTCGGAGCAGGCCGGCTGGAGATGGGAAAAGCCTACGGCATCAAGCTGAGGAACATATCCTGGCTGATCGGTTTCGCTTCCACGGCTCTGGTCCTGGCGGTGACGCCTCTCGTCGTCCACATGGTGATCCTGACTGATGAGGCGAGAAGCAATCTGACCGGCATGATGGTCATTATGGCCGTCTATATGATCGGACGCGCTGTGAACACGGTCACGATCAACGGTGTACTGGACGGCGGCGGGGACACGATTTTCGATATGTATTCGCTGGCCGTCAGCATGTGGGGCATCGCGATCCCTCTGGCGATCCTCGGCGCCTTCGTGTTCCACTGGCATGTCTATGCGGTCTATGCCTGCACCTGTCTGGATGAGGTCGGAAAGATCCCCTGGGTGATGTGCAGGTTCCGGAAATACAAATGGGTACAGGATCTGACAAGACCCGAAGGTACCGACGCGGACTGATTCAGTGTGCGGATAAAGAGCAGAAAAAGGAGAAAAAGGCATGAAGGAAAAGATCGTGACTGTTGCGCAGGGTCGGCTTCAGGGCGAAGTGAAAGAAGACGTGGCGATTTTCAGAGGCGTCCCTTTTGCGAGAGCTCCCGTCGGGGCGCTGCGCTGGCGCGGGCCGCATCCGGCTCTCCCATGGAAGGGGATCAGACCGGCACTGACGTTTCCCGCGTGTGCCGTTCAGAACGTGCCTCCCGCGCCTGAGCATCCCATGGCGCTCCATTACATGAGTGAGGAATGCCTGTACCTCAATGTCTGGGCTCCGGCAGACACCGAGGGACCGTGTCCTGTCCTGGTATGGTTCTATGGCGGAGCGCTGCAGGCCGGCACTTCGGACGATCCCATCACGGACGGGGAAGCCTATGCCAGAAACGGCGTGGTCCTTGTGACCGTCAACTACCGCGTGGGCTTTTTCGGTTTCTTCGTGCATCCGGATATGAAGGAGGAGGATCCCAACGGATGGTCCGGCAATTTCGGTTACAGGGATCAGGCGGCCGCTCTTGCATGGATCCGGGACAATATCGCAGCGTTCGGAGGGGATCCTTCCCGTGTCACGATCTCGGGACAAAGCGCCGGGAGCGGTAGCTGCTGCGCGCTCATGCTGGCTCCTTCCGCCCGCGGGCTGTTTCAGCGGGCGATCTGCCACAGCGGAGATATCTTCCAGCCTGAACGTGACACACCGTTGGAGGATGCGGAAGGATGGGGGCTGGAGACTGCGGAAGCCTTTGGGTGCAGGAACCTTGATGAACTTCGAAGGATCCCTTTCACGGAATTCTACCGGGATGGAGATCCCATGCGGAAGACGGGACATATCTGCGCGACCGTGATCGACAGAGGATTCCTTCCGGATCGGCTGGGGGAGCTCATGCTCTCCAATCAGGCCGCACAGATCCCCGTGATCATAGGCTCCAATTACGACGAAGGCAGCCGCTGGGCAGCGGAACCTTATGTCCGGGCCGTCACGGAGCGATTGGGGCTTCCGTCAGACCTGTATTCCATGGAGAACGGCCTGGACGGATACGCCACAAAACTCGCGAGAGACTACTGGTACGGAAGACAGCTTGCCTGGGCGAAGATCCGTTCCATCGATTACGGACTGCCCACCTGGCAGTATGTATTTGCAAGACGCCTGACGGAAGCGGGAGCTTTCCATGGAATGGAGATGCCCTATACGTTCCAGACGCTCGATGCAGTGCCCTGGAGCGGAAGGCGTCTGCCTTATACCGATGAAGACCGTGCCCTGTCGGAACTCATGAGCCGATACTGGATCAATTTCATACGGAACGGAGATCCGAACGGTGAGGGACTTCCGGAATGGACGGCGAAAGGTCCCGGCGTGGGTCATATGCAGTTCGACGCCCAATCGGGTATGCATGACGACATAACCCGTGCGACAGACCGTATTGTCGGTCCCGCAGTCGAACGATGGATGCGAAGCAGAATGGGATAACTCCTGAAAACACATAGCTTCGAAAGGAAAAGGCCGGAGATGAGGCGTTTGAAGCGCTTCTTCTCCGGCTGTTTCTATTCTTCTGTTTTTGATTGAACCGTCAGTGGGAATTACTGCAGTTTTTCGAAGCACATGCCTTTCTGCAGCGGATGTCCGCGGAGATATTCCGCAGCGGTGTTCGGCTTTTTGCCCGCTTCCTGGAGTTTCAGGATGCGAAGGATGCCGGTGCCGGCGGCCACATCGATGGAATCGCCCAGTGTAAGGATCGATCCGGGGCTACCTGCGGCGGGACCCGGAGCCGCTTCCGCTTCCAGGATCTTGATGATCTTTCCATCAAGCAATGTCTGGGCGCCGGGCCAGGGCGTCACGCCCCGGATCCGACAGGAAAGCGCTTCAGCGGAATCCGAAAAATCCAGATAACCATCGGACTTTTCGAGCATCCGGCAGTGGGTCGCGAGAGTCTCATCCTGAGGCACAGGAACGAGTGTTCCCGCCTCCAGTCCGGCCAGTGTCTCTGCGATGGCGTCTGCTCCCAGAAGAGAAAGCTTCGTAAACAGAGTTTCCGCAGTATCCTTATCGGAGATCGGGATCTTCTTCGTTACGAGCATGGCTCCCGTATCTACCCCACGTTCGGTCTGCATCGTGGTGACGCCTGTTTCTTTCTCTCCGTCGATGAGGGCCCACTGGATCGGTGCCGCGCCGCGATAGCGGGGCAAGAGAGACCCGTGGATATTCACGATGCCGTAGGGAGCCATCGACAGGATCTTCCGTCGAAGGATCTGCCCGTAGGCAGCGGTGACCATGACGTCCGGGGCCAGAGAAGACAGATAAGCGAGACTGTCTTCACTGTTGATCTTTTCGGGACTGAAAACGGGAAGTCCCGCTTCCTGGGCGGCCTGTTTCATCGCGCAGGGAGTCAGGACCATTTTTCTGCCCTGGGGACGATCGGGCTGTGTCACGACACAGAGGATCTCATGACCTTCCTTTTGCAGCCTTTTCAGTGCCGGTATCCCGAAGTCGGGAGTTCCGAGAAAAACGATGCGCATCAGGCTTCCTCATCTCCGGGGTCATCATCATCTTCAGACGGGTCGTCCATGAGTTCGCCTTCCATGATGTCGATGTAAAGCTTTCCGTCCAGATGATCCAGTTCATGGCAGAGAGCCAGCGCCAGGAATCCTTCCGCAGTGATCTCGAACATATCGCCGTGACGGTCCATTGCCTGCACGATCACCCGATTCGGACGGTGGGTCTTTCCCCGTTTTCCGGGAATGGAAAGGCAGCCTTCATAGCAGACCTGCTCTCCGTCGGTCGCCATCATGACGGGGTTGACGAGTTCAAGAACGGAGTCCTTGTCTTCGCTGATGTCGATCACGACTATACGGCGGCGGATGCCGATCTGCGGTGCCGCGAGTCCTACTCCGCCTGCGGCGTACATGGTCTCGGCCATGTCATCCAGAAGATCGGCAAGCCTTTTGTCAAAGACCGTGACAGGCCGTGCGATCTGGCGCAGAACGGGCGTGTCGTCCTGCAGGGTTACGATATCACGTAAAGCCATGGATGCCTCCTTGCAGCTTGGTTTTCAGTTCATTATATCATGGTATTCGGGTTGATTTCCAGAGCAGCATGGCTGCTGCGTGGAGGAGCACATTCTTCCAAACGGGAAAACAATCGTTCCAGGATTTCTGCTCCACGGCCTTCTTTGGCCCGGCAGAGAAGCTGGTAGCGGTAAAACCCGCGGATGCGTTCCGCAGGTGCTTTCATCCCCTCCAGAAGGATCAGACTGTCCTGCACTTCGTTCACATATTTCTCCGGAATGTTTTCCAGTGCCTTTTCAGCCTCCGAGCGGAAATAGGTCAGGTCTTCAAGCACAGCGTCTTCATCTTCTCCTGAAAGAATCAGACGCATGACGCGGACAAACGGAGGCAGGAGCCGGGCCTGTCTTTCCTGCATCTCTCTTCGATAGAAAGCCTCATATTCGTTCCTTGCGGCACAGCGGATGACGTAATGGTTCGGCACATAGGTTTGTATGACGGCAGTGCCGGGGAGCTCTCCCCGCCCTGCCCGTCCGCAGACCTGGCAGATCAGCTGGAAAGTCCGTTCCGTACCGAGCCCGTCTCCGTGGAACAGAGACAGATCTGCTGCGACGACGCCGACCATGGTCACACGTTCGAAATCGAGCCCTTTCGTGATCATCTGCGTTCCGATGAGGATCTGGGCTTCACCCCTGGCAAATGCGGAAAGGATCTGCTCGTGGGAATTCTTGGTGCGTGTCGTGTCGGCATCCATGCGGAGAACGCGGATGTCGGGAAAGAGAGAAGCCAGCTGAGCTTCCAGTTTCTCCGTCCCATCTCCGAAAAGAGCGATCGAACGGCTCCCGCAGGAGGGACATACTTTAGGCAGCGGTCTGGATGCCCCGCAGTAGTGGCACTGAAGGAGATTGACGGACCGATGATACGTCATGGATATGTCGCAGTGTTCGCAGCGAATGACTTCCCCGCAGGCTCTGCAGGATACGAACCCGGCAAATCCCCGCCTGTTCAGAAACAGGACCGCCTGCTCGCCTCTTGCAAAACAGGACCTCAGTCCTTCGACCATCGCTCCGGACAGGACGCCCCTGTTGCCCATGGCGAGCTCTCTGCGCATGTCCACGACGGTGACGGAAGGCTGTTTGGCTGTTCCGACGCGCATGGGCATAGAGAGCAGTTCGAGTTCGCCCTCTAGTGCGCGGTGATAGGTCAGAACGGAAGGCGTAGCGGATCCGAGTACCAGAGCCGCTCCGCTCATACGGGACAGTTCTTCGGCAACTTCGGAAGCGCGGTAACGGGGTGTATGCTCCGAGCTGTAGGAGGACTCATGCTCTTCGTCGATCACGATCAGACCGAGGTTTTCGACGGGAGCGAAAATCGCGGAACGGGCACCTACAGCGACCCGGGCTTTTCCTTCGCGGAGAAGGCACCACTGATCATACCGTTCGCCTGCGGACAGACGGGAATGCAGGACTGCGACCTGATCGCCGAATCGGGACAGGATACGGGCCGTCATTTGGGGAGTCAGGGAGATCTCAGGGACCAGAATGATGACTCCGAGCCCTTTGTCCAGAGCTTTCTGCGCAGCCTGCAGATAGACCTCGGTCTTTCCGGATCCCGTGACGCCGTGAAGAAGGAAACGTCCTCCTCTTCCCATGCCCGACAGGATACGGTCCAGACACAGTTTCTGGGTGCCTGTGAGCTTGTCCGGGATACTGCCTGCAAGCGCGCTTTCAACGTAAGGGCGCCTATGCTCCCTGCGGTTCTCAGACTGGATCAGGCCTTTCCGCAGAAGGGGAAGAACGGCTCCGGCCATTTCCTGGGGAAGCGCAGCGCGGGGGTATTCACCCTTTTCGGCCAGAAGGCAGAGCAGTTCGGACTGCCTTTTTGCTTTCTTGCGGATTTTTTCGCTTTCTTCAAGCGCTTCATCACGGGGCACGGCCAATCTGAGAATCGCCTGCTCTCTTGCTTTGACGCGCTCACCGCGCATCTGAGCAGGAATCATGAGTCTCAGGGCTTCCGCCATGGTGCAGTGGTATTTCCGGGCGATGAAGCGGGCCAGGTCTACCAGATGTGGCAGTATAACGGGTTCGGGGTCGATCACGGCCGAGACCTGCTTCAGTTTGTCCTGAGGGACGTCTGTTTCATTACGGATCTCCAGAAGATAGCCTTCCCGCATGCGGTGTCCGAAAGGAATGCGGAGACGCATGCCGGGTACGGCTTCCATGCCGTCCGGCAGGATATAGTCGAACAGGCGGTCCACGTCACTGTGGGCCACGTCGACGATCACTCTCGCATATCGCGTCATAGGGCACCTCTGAAAGGCTGATAGAATAAAAGACGGGATCGCTCCCGCCTTATGAGTTCGGGTCTATTCCCAAAGCAATTTCGCCGCATCCAGTATGTGAGCGGCAACTTCCCGTTTGGGCATGAGCGGAAGTACTTCCGGTTCGCTTCCGTCCGGCCGCAGGATCGTGACGGCGTTGGTATCGACGTGGAAGCCCGCATCTGTCCGGCTCACGTCATTGGCGATCATGAGATCCGCGCCTTTCGCTGCGAGCTTTGTTCTGGCGTTTTCCAGAAGGTTTTCCGTTTCGGCGGCAAAAGTGACGAGAAGCTGGCCGGGGCGCTTCATACGGCCGAGCGCGGCAGCGATATCCGGGTTCTCCACAAAGCTCACGGTCAGGCTGCTGCCCTTTTCTTTTTTGATCTTCTGTTCTGCCATGCTGGCGGGACGGAAATCGGCGGGAGCCGCTGCCATGATGATGAGATCGGCCGTTTCGAACTCCTTTATGCAGGCATCGTAGAGATCCTGTGTGGATTCGACGGGCACGACCCGTACTCCGTCGGGTTTCGGAAGAGAAACCGGGCCAGAAATCAGAATGGTCTCTGCGCCGCGGGAAACGGCTTCTTCGGCCAGGGCATAGCCCATTTTGCCGGAAGAGAAATTGGTGATGTACCGTACGGGATCCAGTTTCTCACGGGTCGGTCCGGCGGTCACGATGATCTTTCTGCCGGCAAGATCTCTGCGGGGCTGCAGCATTTCCAGAGCTGCGGAAACGATCTCTTCGACGGGAGAAAGCTTTCCCCTGCCTATGGTCCCGCAGGCAAGACGGCCTTCCGCGGGCCCGATGAAACGCCAGCCACGTGCTTCGAGTGTCTTCACGTTGGCCTGAGTCGCAGGATTCTCCCACATGCGCGTGTTCATAGCGGGTGCCGCAAGGATCGGGCAGTTCGCCGCCAGGATCGTCGTGGACAGAAGATCGTCCCCGATGCCGGCGGCTGCTTTGGCGAGGATGTTGGCCGTGGCGGGAGCGATCAGGAGAAGATCCGCATCTTCCGTCAGAGAGATGTGGCGGATCCGGTAGGTATCGTCCTGACCGAACTCTTCTTTGTCCACGCTGTGATGCGTCAGAGTCTCCAGCGTCAGAGGCGCAAGGAATTCCATGGCGTGCTTCGTCATGATGGGGAAGACGTCATGCCCGGCCTTGGTGAGCTCATTGGCGATATCCGCCGCTTTATAGGCGGCGATGCCACCGGTCACGCCGAAAATGATCCTGCTCATTTACTTCACCTTGGCAGGCTCGTAGGTCACTTTCCCTTCAAAGATCTCTTCGGAGGCGATGCAGACAGGTTTGACACCCGTTGCGTCATCGATGAGCACGGGAGCGCCTTCTACGAGCTGGCGGGCGCGCTTGGCCGCCATGATCACGAGAGTATAACGGCAGTCCACTTTGGACAGCATGTCTTTGGTCGGAATGGTTCTCATTGGATTTCCTCCTGCAGTAATGTTTTCACAAGTGCCATAGAGCGGTCGATACGGGCCTTTTCCGCAAGATAGATCGCGCGGACATGCTCCACGGTCTCATTCAGATCACCGTTGGTGACGATGTAGTCATATTGGGAAGCGAACTCCAGTTCGCGGTAAGCCGTACGGAAACGGGCTTTCTGCGTTTCGGGATCCTCGGTCCCGCGTCCGGTCATGCGCTTCCACAGGACTTCCATGGACGGGGGAACAAGGAAAACGAGAACGGCGTCGGGAAAGAAGCGCTTCACATTCAGCGCGCCCTGCACTTCGATCTTGAAGAGAAGGTCTTTTCCCTCATCCAGCTCCTTTTTCGCAAAAGGCGCGGGAGTGCCGTAGTAGTTGCCGTTGTACAGCGTGTATTCCAGGAACTCTTCTCTCCGGATCGCAGCCTCGAAGTCTTCCTTTGTCAGAAAATGATAGTCGACCCCGTCCCGTTCACCAGGACGCATGGGACGCGTCGTGGCGGAGATGCTTTGCCTGAGACCGGGACAGGCGGCGAGCAGAGGTTCGCGCACTGCGTCTTTTCCCACGCCCGAAGGTCCGGACAGTACCAGGGCGATGCCGCGCTTGTTCGAAGACTCACTCAATGTTCTGCACCTGCTCTCGGATTTTTTCCACGGTGTTTTTGCCCGCGAGTCCGATGCGGGTCATCTCAGCGTCGTTGGCTTTGGAGCAGAGCGTGTTGACTTCCCGGTTCAGCTCCTGGGTCAGGAAGTCCATCTGTCTCCCGACGGGCGCATCCAAAGTCAGGTATTCACGCATCTGAGCGATATGGCTGGCAAGACGGGTCATTTCCTCATCCACCGCGGCCTTGTCGGTATAGATCGCGATCTCGTTGGCCATACGGGCCTCATCGATGGGGATCTCGGCAAGAAGCTCACGGATCCTTGCCCTGAGCGCTTCCGCATGTGCGGAGACGACCTCGGGAGAACGGGCTTTTGCAGCTTCCACACAGCCGGAGAGTTCATCCAGCTTTCCGGAGATATCCGAAGCCAGGCGCTCGCCTTCCCGCGCACGCATTTCGGTCAGACGGTCCAGTGCGGAACCGACGGCTTCCAGAAGAAGGGCTTTCAGCGCATCCTCGTCCTCGGGAGCCTCTTCCGTCCTCAGTACATCCGGAAGGCCGATGACGACGGAAGGATCGATCTCGCCGTTCCATCCGGTGCGCCGCGCCACTTCCGAAAAAGCGGACCGGTAGGCTTCCAGAAGAGCAGCGTCGACTTTCACGCTGCGTGCATCGCTCCGCGTGTTTTCGTAGCGGACGAAAATGTCCACATGTCCTCTGGAGATCCGCGAGGATACGGCGGTCTTTACCGCTTCTTCCAGCGCGCTCAGACTGTGAGGCAGCCGCACGGACAGATCCAGATAGCGGTTGTTCACGCTTTTCATCTCGACGGAAACGGTCCTGCCGTCCCTGGAGATTTCACCCCGGCCGAAGCCTGTCATACTCTTCATGATGCTATACTCCTAGTTTTTGTATTATAGCAATATGCAGGGCAAAAGTAAAGCATCGGTGAGGCGGAAACGGGCTTGTTCGGAGCGTGAAAACGGCTGTTCGGCTGAAGGCCGGACGGGTCTGCCTTATCCTGATATTCCTTGCGAAAACAGGAAGTGCATGTTAAGATGGAAGGGAATCCTACAGGGAGAGGACAACGACATGTTCTGTACACACTGCGGAAAAGAAATAAACGACGACGCACTGTTCTGCATCTTCTGCGGACAGGCGACAGGGAAGGATCCGAAGCCCGCTGCGGCGCAGGAAATCCCGAAGGAAGAGGTCCATTCCGATAAGCATCGCCGCCATCGCGGATCTGCGGAAGCCGGCGTAATCACGGAAGCGCCGTCCGGGTGGGGCGAGGATCCGAACGGGGCAGGCGTCAGGCCTGCGGCCGTACCGCCTGTGGAACAGCCATACCGTCCCGATCATGGCGGTTTCGAGCCTGTCGGAACGCCCGTATATCAGGAACGGCCTTATCCGAACGATCCGTACCGGGGCCGGGAGGGATCCCGGAACGACGTTCCTTACGGATCTCACCAGGGAACCACTGGAGCTCACCATCGGAATACGGCGAGACATGCGGATCGGAAGCGCGGAAGTTCGGCGCTCTGGGTCATTCTGGGAGCAGGAGGCGTCGTCCTGATTCTCGCCCTTGTTTTCCTCGTGATGCATCTCGTAGCGGCCGGCGGAGACATGGATCGGATCAGGACTGTTGAGAACTGCACTCTGGGAGAATACGAGACCGGCATGAAGGACGTCATGTACGGTTACTTCAGGGACCGCGGCTATGACACCGTGACCTGGGAGGGTGCTTATACCGGATTCATGAAACGGGGCGTTCAGATGGCTCTGTCTTCCAAGGGAAACAGCGGCCTTGCGGATGTGAAGCTGCGTTTTGAAGTCCGTGATCCCTATTGCCGCGTAAGAGCCGTCGACGCAGGGAACGGATGGAACAACGTCGATAAGGACATGGCTCTGTATCTGAACTCGATCTGTTATACGCAGGAATCGGGGACCATGGATGCTGCACAGGAGAAGACCTATCTGGAGAAGCTGGATAAAGTCTCCTCCGCGACCGTTCTCTACGGAACTCCTCAGGGCATGACTGCAGATCCTGAGGCGGCTGCTCAGGCCTTCGGTGAGAAACTGTCCGGCCCGTCGGTCCTTAAGATTCTGGAACTTGAGGAGCGTCTCAAAGCTCTGCAGCAGGGAGCTGACGTCCTGCCCGAACCCGTTCTGCCTGAGCCCGGCGGAAACGACGGACCCGAACCTGTGGAGCCGCAGGAAACGGGTGAGCCGTCGGATGAACCTGAGAACCCGCATCTTTCTTCTGAACAATGGACCGTACAGGATACTGATCGGAAGATTTCCATGACCTTCGCGGAAGAGACCGATCCGAACGCTCCCGGAGGGATCAGCTATCCCATGACGATCATCCAGGGCAATGAAGACGGCAGCCGGACGCGTTTTTCCTTTACGGGAAAATGGGAGGAATCTCAGGACGCCTTCGTCTACGAAGACGGAACACAGACCTGGCATGTGAAGATCAACGGTGAATATCAGGACATCGTGATCGCCGAAGGTGCGTCGGGACGCATGACGCTTCAGGAAGACGGGAGCCTGATCTGGAAGCCCGAGAATCCCGGGACCGGCAGCGGCCAGGGATATACGATCGATCAGAATGAGACGGTCTTCGTGCCCGGAGACAGAGACTGGACGGATTCCACGGCGCAGACGTCCGTGAGCCGGAAGTCTCCTCAGCACATCGACACGAAGATCCGCGTGATCTCCGCGAGAGCTTCCTCCACGATCCAGCAGGAAAAAGTCAGCAACGATCCCATTCTCATGTTCGACGGAGTGGATGAAACGTCCTGGCAGGAAGGTGTCGACGGATACGGCGTGGGTGAATCCGTTGCCTTTACGTTCGACGGCACGTACGGACTCACGGCGCTTTCCTTCAAACTGGGCAACTGGCGGAATCAGAACTATTACGAGACCAATGCCGCACCCAAAAAGCTGACGATCATCCTGGGAGACGAAAGATTCCAGGTGGAGTTCGAACACAAAAAGGAAGTCCAGTGGGTCACTTTCTCCCAGCCTGTCTATGTGGACAGCGTGACGATCCTGATCGACGACGTATTTGCGGGAACGAAGTATGATGACACCTGCATCAACGAGATCACCGCATACGGCAGAAAAGTTCGGTGATCATGCGAAGAAACAGACAGACGGGATGGAAAATCCCGACAGCGGCTTTCTGGTGCGTGACGGCTCTTGCTGTCCTGCTGACCGTTCTTTCGGGACTTCTGTATCTTGGTTACCGGCTCCGGTCGGCGGAGAGGGATTCCGCTGTCCGGGAGGCCGAAGAGCAGCGGATGCTCGTCGCTCAGGAAGAAGCCGATGCGAAAACGGCAAAGGAAGCTTTGAATGAGGCCGAAACGCGGAATGCCGAACTGGAGAAGCGCGTGGACGAACTGGAAACGCAAGTGGATGAACTGAACATCAGGCTTACGATCGCTCTTTCTACCCCCGTACCGCTCCCGACACCGACGCCTGCACCCAAAACAGCGCCTGGCGCCCTGTCTCCGGGGGATACTGTGCAGAGGGAAGCCCTAGAGGAGGAACTGTCTCTTTATTTCACGGCGGAAACGATCGAACGTGACGGGGACGTCTTCGCGAGGATCAACGGGAAGTCCTACCGTGACAACCCGAACATCAGACTGGAGGACCTGCGCTATCTTCGGATCCTTCACTATAATTTCGATCATGAGATCCAGTCGGGGGAAATGATCGTGAACCGGAGGATCGCGGATGATGTTCTGAACGTTTTCCGGGAGCTTTTCGACGCGGAATACGAGATCCAGTCGGTCTTTCTTGTCGACAATTACTGGACCGGGAACGGGACTTCCACGGATACGGCGTCGATCGACGTGAACAATACTTCCGCCTTCAACTACCGCGAAGCGACGGGTTCGAACCACCTTTCGAATCATGCCTACGGACTGGCCATCGACATCAATCCCCAGCAGAACCCCTACGTCTGGTACAGCGGAGGCCGGCTGCGCTATGCCCATGACAATGCGGCTCCCTATGTAGACCGCACGGTCGACGATCCGCACGTCATCAAGAAAGACGATGTCTGTTACTCGATCTTCATCAAGTACGGTTTCACCTGGGGAGGCAACTGGAAAAGCCCCATCGATTACCAGCATTTCGAGAAAAAACTCGGATAAGTCCAAAGAACAGCCCTGCACCGTCAAGTGCAGGGCTGTTTTGCTTCTTGCGGGGGGCCCGCCGTTTTGTATAGATTATTCCAGAACGATCTCCGTGAATGAGAAGGCGGGAATGGCGAAGGTCAGGGGAGACGCGGTGTTCACGGCGCCGTAGTCGTATTCCACGCGGCAGTTGCCCTGGCTCTGCGCCGTTTCCTGTGTGCGTCCGCCTGCAGCGCTCATGCGGCGCGAGGAGGACTTCGTAAAGGACTTGCCGATCGAGGAAAGATCAAGTGTCACGCGGGTGCCTTCGTCGCAGCGGTTCAGCAGGATGAGGACGAGCTTCTGCCGTTCGAGATCCCAGGCGGCCTGGATTTCGATCTCCTTGCGGGACGTGGGCGTATAGCCTTCGATCTCCACGGGCCATGCGGCCAGGCTCCGGCTCATCTGTTCGTAGATGAGACCGCAGAAGGGGAGCATGGCGCCTTCCTTGGGCGTTTCGATGCAGCTCTGTCCGGAAGTGTTGGCCAGGTTGTTGAAGCACATGAACTTCACTTCGCCGCCGTACCGCATGTCCATCAGAAGGTTGGAGACGAGGGACAGTGCGTAGATCCAGGTGCGGCGCGCTTCGCGGATCGTGATACCGTTCTTCTTGTAGAAGTCGGCCACGAAAGGAGCCATGTGGGGATCGCGGTTCTGAAGAGCTTCCGTATCGGCGTAGAAGATCTTGTGCTCATGTGAAGCGTTCCAGCGCCGGATAGCCCCCAGTTTGTAGCCCAGGTTGTCAGGCTCGCAGACACGGTCAGCGAAGAAGTCGATATAGTTGCCGCAGATGTCCAGCATCTCCTCCACGTTGGGAGAGTAGCTGTGATAAGTCGTCATGCCGATGTTGATCGTGGGATCCTCGGCCTTCATGGCTTTGCTGTAGCGGATGAGGAGCTTCGCGTAATCCGCGTGGGACAGCCAGCGGAAGGCTTCATTGTCCATCTCCCAGAACTTGACGCCGTAGGGTTCGGGATGCCCGTTTTTCGCGCGCAGGGCGCCCATGGGAGTGGAAACATCGCCGTTGCAGTACTGCACCCACTGAGCGGCGCACTCGATGCCCTTGTCGATGTCGATGCAGTGCGTCACATGGAAGCCGTGAGGCTGCTTGAAATAAGGTTCGATCTTCGCCAAAGGACGGGTGCCGGGGGAACGGCGGCCGTCCACTGATACGTCGCGGGCGTTCATGCGCAGCCAGCGTCCGAAGTCCTGGTGATCCTGGAGGAAGTATTCCTTGCTGGGATGGAAGATGTTCACGACCAGCATCGCTTCCGATCCGATCATCTCGCACATCTGCAGGAATTCATCGGTGCCCACGTCGTTATAGTTCACATCGCCCCAGAAGAAGGACGGCTCGGGTTTGCGTTCGTTGAACGGGCCGATGGCCGTGCGCCAGTCATGGAAAGAAGCGAAGCAGCCGCCGGGGAAACGGATGACACCGGGATTGATGCGCTTCATCCCTTCGATCACATCGGGACGCCAGCCTTTGCAGGTTGCCGTGGGTTTCAGGGAGAAAGCATCCGCGAGTACGCGTCCGGGCGTGATCCAGAGCGAGAATGTGGCGTATCCCTCAAAGTCATCCACGGTGAACGTGGCTTCCTTATAGCCGCCTTCAGTGGAGATCTCGCCGAGAGGCAGGCAGACGACGGGTTCCTGCCACCAGTTCATGGGATCGGTCGTTTCATAGAAGCGCAGTTCCGCTGTCACGGGCTTGTCGCCCAGATTTTTCAGATAACCGGAGAAGGTGTACTCCGCGCCTTTTTTCAGGAGTTTGCCGTTCTGAGCGAGACCGCAGGGACGTTCGTCGAAGTTGTTGATCTCGAGTGCGGTCTCACCGTGTACGCCGCCGTCTACCTGGGAAAGAGTGAGGGAATAGCCTACGGCTTTGGGAACGAGGTAGGTGCAGTCAGGAGCCATGGAGAGCGGCAGATCCTGACCGGGGCAGGCATACCAGCGGTTGTGATCGTAGGAAGAGTGATACCATTCCTGGTTCTGCCAGTCATTGCCGATGACGTTCCGTCCGCCGAACCAGTCATAGGTTGCAGGCGTGATCTGGAAGATCTTTTCAAAGGAGCGGTTGAACAGCATTTCGCTCCACATGCCTTCGACCTGGTATCCGAAGCCTTCTTCTATGAAGTTGCTGCACAGAAGAGGACTTACGGGGGTGGAAGACATTTCCCTGTCCGTGACACGGAATACTTTTTTCCCGTTTTCAAATTCTTTTACGTTGGTCATACTGTTTCCTCCTGGTTCGCTGAGAGAGCAAAGGCTCCGTCTGATTCTGTGTGTATTGTATTCGCCGCAAACAGGGTTTTCCCTGCTTGACAAGGGAAGATAAACCGTTATTATGAAAACAGAACTATAGGGAGGCTTGTATCATGAATATCAAGGTGAACGAAAAGCTCCTGGCTCATGTCCTGCCGTTCAGGGATGCCAGCGCGGGAGAGCGCGGTTTTGCCAGCGGCTTCGGTGCGCGCGACCGTTTCATCCAGGTGGATGAAGGCGTCATCCGGTGGGAAAGAGACTTTTACTCCACTTTCCCCGGAGCCTATCCGGTGTCTGAACTTCAGATGGACCTGGAGCTGGATTTTGATGAAGACTATCTGCTCATGCCGTCCGTCACCTATAACGGCAATCCTTTCGGAGGAGGCAAGGATCCCTTCGGATTCGATCACAACGGGGAACCCGTATCCTATGCGTCCGGCCGCACGGCCGTTCCGGCCTGTTCCTTCGCGCAGAACGATGAATTTGCCGTCGGCCTGTTCGCAGATCCGCGCACGCTTCCGGAAAACTGCGGGGTATCCGGCTCCATCGTGAAAAAGGAAGGAAAGAAAACGATCCTGCGGCTGCTGGCTCCGGAACAGGAGATGCCGGTCATCTTTGCCCGTATGAGCACCTATATCCCCGGTTACAGGAACACTGTCCTTGTGGATTCCGCCAAACCGCTGACCGTTACTGCTTATATCGTGTACGGACAGAGGGAAGAAGGACTTCCCGGATACAGCAGGCTCCTGGATTACGCCTGGAGCGTGTTCCGGCATCCGGTGCATCCCTGGTTCGGTGAAAAGGAACTGTATGATCTGGCTCTGTCCTATGCGAAGGACTGCCTTCTCGAAGAAACGGAAGCCGGGACATTCTTCAACATCGGTCTCTCCTGGGACGGACGCCGCTGGAACAAACGTCCGAGTACGAACAGCTCCAGCTTTGAGGCAGGTTGGTGCGGACAGAACATCGGCTATGCCAACGCTTTCCTGTATGATTATCTCATGACCGGAAATGAAGAGAACCGGGATCTTGGGCTGACGGTCCTGGATTCCTGGATGAAAACGGCTCTTCCCTCGGGACTCATGTATGTCCGATTCAAGCCGGCCTATCTGACCGATTCCGACGAAGCGGACAAGGCGGTCCTGGATTCCTGCAATCTTGGCTCCGCCGTGGAGAATCTCCTGGAAGCCGCAGAACTTGCCGAACGATGCGGCACGCCCCGTCCGGCCTACAGAAAAGCGGCCTTGGATATCTGTGAGACGCTGCTCAAAGCCCAGCTGCCGAACGGATCCTATCCCTGTGCTTTCGATAGGAATGCCAAGGTCCTGCAGGAGGAAGGCAATACCGGAGATTTCATCATGAGCGCCATGCTCTGGGCCTATGCCGTGACGAAAGACGACAGATGGCTCGATTCCGCCAGACGCGCGTTCGACTGCTATTTTGGTGCACTCAGAGACAGGGGATTCACAACAGCGGGTGCGCTGGATTCCTTCTGCGTGGACAAGGAAAGCGCCATCCCGATCCTGGCGTCCGCTCTCATGCTTTATAAGATCACGGGAGATGCGAAGTATCTGAAGGCTGCTGAGCATACGGGATACTATCTGGACACCTGGCAGTGGCATCACACCGTTCCCTTCCCGAAAGGCACGGCCATGGGAGATATCGGATACGATACGATGGGCGGCACCGCAGTCTCCACGGAGCATAACCATATCGATGCCTACGCGCTTCGCTATCTGTCCTATCTCCTTGTTCTTGGCGAGTATACGGGCAACCCTGTCTGGAAGGACCGTGCGATGGCGGTATGGAACAATGCTTCCATCGGCGTATCCGACGGGCATTACGGTGAGAGCGGGCTTGTTTATCCTGCAGGCGCTCAGTCTGAAGCTTTCTGTTATGCACGCTGGGGACAGGCTTTCCAGACTTCCCGCTGGCTCGTTGCCTGGATGGGAGCCTTCCGTCTGGAGGTGCTGCGGAAGACCGACTTCTTCCGCAGAGCGGGAATGGACGACCCGATCCGCGTATGATCACCCAGATCCTGGCTTATGCGGGGGCTCAGACAGGACCCTTTGCGAAGATCCTTGCAGGAGAATCGGCTGCGGTTTTGGCCGTGAATCCCGGAGAACGTGTCAGTGCGGATCTTTCCGGAAGAACCAGACTGCGCCTTTTTCCCAGCGGTGTGTTCTATCCATCCGTTGAGAATTATCTGCCTGCACAAACCCGGTTTTCTCTGGATGACTGGCTGAAGGATGCCCGTTCTTTGTCTGCCCGGGGTTATGGCCCCGTCAAACTGCGGTTGGATCCACGCTGCGTTCCTGAAGAGGATCTGGAAGCCGTCGCACCTTTTCTGGGAGAGAACGGCCCGCGGGAATGGACTGAAAAAGGCAGCCTTCTGATTGAAGGAGACGACGTCTGCAGATGTGTGCCAGAACGTGTGATCTGTGTTTTGGAACTTTCGGCACTGAGCGATCCCGCTTTGTCTGCGTTTTTGGAATCAAGGCATGTGACGGAGCTTGCTGTTTCCGGAGCGGACCATCTTCCGGAAGAGTTTCCGCTGCCTGTTTGGGGGTGGACCCTGGCGGAAGCTCCGATGAAAGTGCTGAAGAACCGGCACTGATGAAATGAACGACATATGAAAAAGCTGTGGAATCAGACGGTCGATCCGCATTCCACAGCTGTTTCTTTGTCGCGGTCACTCCGGATCTTCATCGTGATCCAGGGTATAACGGCTTTCCAGATAAGCACAGAAATCTCTTGCTGACTGGATCGCCTGCTTGGACAGGCGGGGGGAAAGAATGATCACGTTTGGCGTATCCGTATGAGGCCGCGGGTCTCTTGTCGCGCCTACCAGATAGTCCACGGAAACGTGGAAATACCGGGCCATAGCGATCTTGATGGTATCAGACGGTTCGCTTTTGCCGCGTTCATAAGAAGATATCGCATGCTTGCTGATATTCATCATCCGACCGAGTTCTTCCTGGGTCAGTCCCGCATCTTTGCGGAGCTCTTCAAGGCGTTCTCCATCCATTTTGATAACCTCCCTTCTCCGCTTGCGCGAGTTTAACATTTTTAAATTTCATTTTAACATATTTCCGGACTGAAAAGCAACTGTTATAGGTGAGAGCAGGAGATTTGTACGGTTATATGATCACGTCCCTCTCATCATATAACAATTAGCGGATAAATTATACATCAAATAGAGATAAAAGGAAATATCAAATTATGGTGGATAAGAATCGTGGGATTCAGAAAAGAAAGAGAAAAGCCTACGCAAGCGCAGGCTGTATGTCGGTTCGGACAGATCATCGGTCGAGATGGAATGCTTCGTGCAGGGCCCGTACGGCTTCGTCTGCGGATTCTCCTCGGACGAGACAGGCGATCGTCATATGACTGTCTGCCGTCTGAAGGACTTCAATGCCTCGCGACTGGAGTGCTGTCAGGACTCTTGCCATGACTCCGGGGATGCCGCGCATCTTTTCGCCGATTGCAGATACCTTGGCGCAGCCGGGAAGAAGCGTGTATCGGATTCCGTGATTGGCCAGAATGGGCTCCATGACGCCGGAGTCCTCGTCCGATACAGTGAAGATCGCGGAATCGGGGAACAGGTTTATCAAGTCGATGGAGACGCGGGCCTTTGCGAGAAGCTGGAGGATCTCCTGTACCTGAGCGGGATCTGTCTGCTTCAGGATTGCCTGTGTGCGTTTGCGGAGCACGGAAATGTTGGCGACCGTTTCATCCCCGGTGATATCTGCGGCCATGCCGGCGGGATGCGTGACCAGAGTGCCCTGCGCGTCGCTCATGGCATTCCGGATCAGAAGAGGGACGTTGCCTCTCATTGCGACGTCGACGGCCCTGGGATGGATGACGCCGGCGCCGTTGTCCGCCATCTGGTAGACTTCATCATAGGAGATGCTGTGCAGGACACGTGCATTGGGTGTGATGCGGGGATCAGCCGTCATGATGCCGTCTACGTCTGTGTAGATCTCCACCATCTCTGCTTTGAGTGCGACGCCGAGGAGTGCTGCTGTCGTATCACTGCCGCCTCGGCCAAGAGTTGTGATGTCTCCCTGCGAGTCTATCCCCTGAAAACCGGTGACAACAGGTATGATATCTTTCTCAAGACACTCGTTAAGTGCGCGCGGGTCCACATGCAGGCAGGATGCCGCTCCAAATGTACTGTCCGTAAACACGCCTGCCTGTGCACCTGTGAACGCTCTGGAGGACAGACCGGCTGACTGCAGACATCCGGCCACGACCACTGCGGAGATGGTTTCCCCGCACGACATGAGCAGATCCTTCTCCCTTGCGGAGAGCTGTGGATATGCGTTCTGTCCGAGAGAAAGAAGCGTATCAGTGGCATAGGGATCGCCTTTGCGTCCCATGGCGGAGACGACGACCGCGACTTTGTATCCCTGACCGACCGCACGGAGCACGTGTTCGGTCAGCAGTGCCCTGCGTTCGGGAGTGGAAACGCTGGTACCTCCGAATTTCTGGACGATGATCTTCATATATACCTTCTTTTCTCTGTGGCTTTCGGAACAGATCCGCTTTCTGTCATGCCGGTCATCGGATGAACAGCGGGGCCGGGAGGCTACAGGGCATGGAATCTGAGGCAGATGCAGCAAGATGTATCCGCTTTTCGTATTGTAGCATAAATCCTCCGGCAGGCAAAGAAAATCAGTGAAAGGGATCCGCTGCAGAGGCGAAAAGGCCGGAAAGTGCGGACGAAAACGATGAAAAAGGCTGTTTAACTTGAAAAATCCTTCAAGAATAGGTATCATTTGAATATACTAATCTTTATTATGGAGGAACGTCGTCTTGCCTACTCGGAAGACTTCTGCCAGTAATAAAAAGAAATCGTCGCAGACGGTGCGCAAATCGTCTCCGACGGTGCAGGAAACGGCTGAGGAGCGCAGCAGCCTGCTGGCTCGCGAACTCTGGGGCGTGTTCCTGATTGCATTGGGGCTTTTCTGCCTCGTGAGCGTGATCATGTCCGGAAGCGCCGGCCTGCTCGGAAATGCTCTTCAGCGTTTTCTCTTCGGATTCACGGGCATCATGGCCTATATCGCCGGACCGCTTCTGATTCTCGGCGGCGTGATGCTGATTTTCACGATCTTCCATCCTCTTCAGAGGAGAAACTACATACTCTTTTTCCTGATGCTTGCTGTCACAGTTGCGCTTGCTCATCTGTTTACGTCCGCTGATTTCGGCCTTCGCGCAGAATCGAATACATTTGGAGAGTTTCTGACCCGTGCCTGGACGATCGGCAGACAGGATCATCGGACAGCGGGGATTCTGGGTGTGTTACTCGGATACCTTCCTCAATACCTTCTGGGTGTGACAGGCGGAAAAATTCTCCTGATCACGGCGCTGGCGGCCATCGTACTCGTTTGGACAGGCCTCTCCCTTGCTTCACTTGGACAGCGTGCAGAAGCCGGAGTACAGCAGGCTGTCGAAACGATCGCGGACAGAAGAGCCCGCCGTGAACGGCGCCTCTTTGTGGAAAACATGGAGGATGAGGACGAAGAGGATGCAGAAGACCTGACGTTGCTCGGACAGGATGAATTCCGAAGGGAACGCCGTACCCAGGAGGTGCTCGCGCGCAGACCCGAACCCGCCAGAGAACCGAGAGCTTATGAGCCCCCCGCGGCTCCCGCAAGACCCATGCAGGTCTTCTCTGCGGATGAGCCGGATGAACAGGAACCGATCGATTATGTGTCTGAAGGCGAGACAGAAACTGCTCCTGCCGAAGAAGCCGCGCCTGTTACGCGCAAGCCCAAAGACTATACGCACGTGGAACCTATGGAGATTGAGCCGGAAGTGGAAGTACGGCCTTACGTGTATCCGCCTTTCTCGCTTCTGACCCAGACCCCCGAGAATTCCCAGACCGGAGAGGATTTGGTCCGGCGCGCGGAAAAACTGGAATCCACGCTCGCTTCTTTCGGCGTGAGAGCCGAAGTCGTCAACGTTTCCTGCGGACCTGCGATCACGCAGTTTGAACTGCAGCCCGGACCCGGCGTGCGTTCCAGCGCGATCGTGAATCTGAGCAACGACATCGCGCTGGCGCTGGCTGCCCCGACCGTGCGCATCGAGGCGCCGATCCCGGGCAAATCCGCGATCGGAGTGGAAGTGCCGAATGCCAAGACGTCGATGGTCCGTTTGCGTGACGTGATCGACACGCCTCAGTTCGAAGAGGCAAAGTCCTGCCTTACGTTCGGACTTGGCCGGGACGTCGTCGGGAACAACGTTCTTACGGATCTTGCGAAGATGCCCCATCTGCTGATTGCAGGCGCTACCGGATCCGGTAAATCCGTCTGTATGAACACGATCATCATCTCCGTGCTGTATAAAGCGACACCCCAGCAGGTCCGCATGATCATGATCGACCCCAAACGGGTCGAGTTCTCCAATTATGAAGGGATCCCGCATCTGCTGGTTCCCGTCGTAACGGAGCCGAAAAAAGCGGCCGGAGCCTTGAACTGGGCAGTGCAGGAAATGAATCGGCGTTATCAGCTCTTTGCTGAAAACCGTACACGTGACTTCGAGCGTTTCAATGAAACGAGAGAAGATCCCGCGGATCAGCTGCCTGCCATCCTGATCCTGGTCGATGAGCTGGCTGACCTCATGATGGTCGCTCCGCATGAAGTGGAAGACGCCATCTGCCGTCTGGCTCAGATGGCCCGAGCCGCCGGCATGTATCTTGTCATTGCGACCCAGAGACCTTCTGTGGATGTCATCACAGGTCTGATCAAGGCCAACATCCCGTCCCGTATCGCTCTGACCGTAGCTTCTCAGGTCGATTCCAGGACGATTCTGGATATGACCGGAGCTGAAAAGCTGCTTGGGCACGGTGACATGCTCTATGCGCCTGCCGGAGCCCATCGTCCTCTGCGCGTACAGGGTGCTTATCTCTCGGATGAAGAGGTGGAGCGTGTGGTAGCCTTTGTAAAGGAGGGTTCCACGGAAGCCCACTATACTGCGGAAGCGATGGAGCAGATCGAATCGTACCGGATCCCTGAAAAGGGCAAAGGATCCGGGTCGGATGCGGCTGAAGAGGGAGAAGGCGGAAACAAGCGCAAACTGGACGCTCTGCTTTCAGAGGCTGTAGATGTGATTTATGATTCCGGTCAGGCATCCATCTCCATGGTGCAGCGCAGACTGTCGGTAGGATATGCCCGTGCCGCCCGGATCATCGACCAGCTGGAACAGCTGGGCATCGTTGCACCGGGAGAGGGGAGCAAACCGCGCCAGATCCTCAAGACGAGGGGCGAGATCGAAGAGATCCTCTCCGGATCCGAGGAGGGTGAATGAAGCGTGAGACCTACTATATTCTGAGCCTCGGATGCAGCAAGAATCGGACGGATGCCGAGGTCATGGCATCCCGTCTGAATGAAGACGGGTACCGTATGGTTCAGGATCCTGCCCAGGCTGAGATCATTCTTGTGAATACCTGCGGCTTCATCGAAAGCGCAAAATCCGAAGCGGTGGAAGAGACGCTCGAGCTCTCAAAATACAAGCAGGAAGGCAAATGCCGCCTTCTGGGCATGACAGGCTGCTTTTCCGGAAGATACGGACGGCAGCTCGTAGATCTTCTTCCTGAAGTGGATCTGTTTCTCGGAACGACACAGTATGGAGAGATCTGTGGCTTCTTAGAGCAGGCGATGGCTTCCGACAAACCTGTCGTTTCCGTAGCGATCGACCGGAAAGTCGCCGGATATGCGGATAGAGTACTGTCCACACCGCCTTGGTATGCCTATCTCAAAATAGCGGAAGGATGCAGCAATGCATGTGCTTTCTGTGCCATTCCGATGATCCGCGGACCGTTTCGGTCCCGGCCCATGGAAGAACTGATCCGGGAAGCCCGTGAACTGGCTTCTCAGGGCGTCCGTGAACTGGTCGTGATCGCGCAGGATACGACGCGGTACGGTGAGGATCTGTATGGGAAGGGCCGTCTGCCGGAACTGCTTCGAAAACTGGCAGAAATTGAGGACCTTCACTGGATCCGTTTCCTGTATGCTTATCCTGAGAGGGTCACGGATGAACTGCTGGAAGTTGTCGAAACGGAAGAAAAAATCTGCCCTTATCTCGATCTTCCCATGCAGCATGCGGACGACGATGTCCTCAAAAAGATGCGCCGCCGCAGCCGTTATGAAGAGCTGACGGCTCTTATGAGCAAACTCCGTTCCATGCGGCGGAAGATTAATGTACGTACGACCATGATGGTCGGTTTCCCCGGAGAGACCCGGCAGTCGTTTGCGCGGCTCCTGAAGTTCATCCGGGAATATCCCTTCGATGCGCTCGGAGCTTTCGTATTCAGTCCCGAAGAAGGAACAGCCGCCGAGAAGATGGAGGGACGCCCTGCAAAAAGGACTGCGCAGGGACGTTTCGAAAAGCTGATGCTGGCTCAGCAGGAAGTTTCACGCGAACGGCTGGCACGGTTTGTCGGCAGCACGCTTGAGATCCTCGTCGAAGAAGAGGAAACGCCCGGGGTCTATCTGGGCAGGAGCATGTACCAGGCGCCGGAGATCGATGGAATCACCCGCTTTACCAGCGAAAAAGCTCTTTCGCTAGGAAGCTTCGTGCCGGTGAAAGTGACCCGGTCTGAAGAATACGATCTGTTTGGGGAGGTGCAGGATGAACTGGTGGAATGAAATGAATCTGCCGAACAAGCTTACGCTCGGACGCATTGCGGTATTGCCTCTGATCTTAATCGCCGCGTGGGCAGGCGGGCGTGTCGGATGGGGCATCGCGGCCTTCCTTGGCCTCTTTGCCGCTCTGACCGATCTTGCCGACGGATGGATCGCACGAAGGACGGACAGTGAGACGGACTTCGGTGCTGCCATGGATCCCATTGCTGACAAGGCCCTCTTTTTCACGCTGGCTCTGCCGCTTGCTCATCTTGGTGCGTTCCCCTGGCTTCTGGTCTGGCTTTTCCTCATGCGGGAGCTCGTCATGTCCGGACTCCGTATCGCGGCGGCCGGAAAACGCGGGGAAGTCATCCCTGCGTCCTATCTGGGCAAAGCAAAGACGGTGCTGCAGGATGTAGGCATCCTTCTCCTCGCATTCGCGCAGCTGTTCCTTGCGGCATGGATGTCCGTGACGGGTATCGTATTTCTTGCTCTCGCGGCGATCCTTACGATCCTTTCGCTCGTGGAATACATCCTTGCGTCCCGTGACGTCTGGAGGTTCTGATGCGTTCGGAGATCTTATCCGTCGGTACAGAGCTCCTCATGGGACAGATCGCCAATACGGATGCCCAGTTCCTTTCCCGGGAGCTCCGTGAAATGGGGATCGGGGTCTACTACCATACCGTTGTGGGGGATAATCCAGCACGTCTGAAGGAACAGATTGTCACATCTCTGGAACGGAGTGATCTTCTGATCCTGACGGGAGGCCTCGGACCGACTCCTGACGATCTGACAAAGGAAACCGCCGCGGAAGCGCTCGGACTTGCCATGAAAGAGGATCCGGCATCCCGGCAGGAACTTTTGGCCCGGTTCGAGATGATGGGGAGAGAATGCACTCCCAACAATTTCAAACAGGTATGGTTCCCTGAAGGTGCAAAGATCCTTCCGAATCCGAACGGGACGGCTCCGGGCTGCCTTCTGGACAGAGACGGCAAGATCGTCGTGATCCTGCCCGGTCCTCCTAGAGAACTGAATCCCATGTTCACGGATCATGTGAAGCCGTATCTTCTGGAAAGGGCAGGACGTATCATGGTCTCCCGGTTCATCCATATCTACGGCATCGGGGAATCGGCGATCGCATATCGCCTGGGTGATCTGCTGGATTCGGCCAATCCCACGCTCGCCACATACGTGGGGAACGGAGATATCGTTCTCCGGGCAACGGCCTCTGCGGCTGCGCGTGAAGATGCGGAATCTCTTCTTGTCCCTATGGAACATAAGATAGAGAAACTGTTCGGTGACAGCATCCTTTCGTGGGACGGCAGAGAAATGCCGGAAGTCGTCCTGGATCTTCTGAAGCGGCACGGAGCAACTGTCGCATGCGCGGAATCCTGCACGGGCGGCATGATCGCTTCGTCTATCGTGGATATCCCGGGCAGTTCGGACGTGTTTCTGGAAGGCTGTGTGACCTACAGCAACGAAGCCAAGATGCGCAGGCTCGGGGTCAGTGCAAAGACCCTGGAGCTCCATGGAGCTGTGTCGGAAGAGACCGCAAGAGAAATGGCGGAAGGTATGCGCAGGACGTCCGGAGCGACCTATGCGCTGGCGACTACCGGTATCGCGGGGCCCGGAGGCGGAACGGATACGAAGCCCGTGGGCCTGATTTATGTGGCGCTCGCAACGCCGGAAGGTACCCGGGTCGTGGAGAGACGCGGCAATCGCTCGCGAACGCAGAACCGCCGCGGCGCCGCACTTGAAGCGCTGGATATGCTGAGAAAAGAACTGGAAAAACGTTCGTAAGGGGGAACCAGATCACGAATGTATGTTCGTTTTTCTCTTGCGCTGTCACTCTATATCTGATATAATGGAACTATCAAAATCGGAGGCATCTTATGGACGATAAACAGAAAGCATTGGAGCAGGCACTGGCTCAGATCGAAAAACAATTCGGCAAAGGTTCCATTATGCGCATGGGCGACCAGCAGGCGATCCAGGTGGATGTGATCCCCACCGGCTGCCTGGAACTGGATCTTGCTTTAGGTATCGGCGGTGTTCCGCGCGGCCGCATCATTGAGATTTACGGACCGGAATCCTCCGGCAAAACGACACTCGCTCTGCACTGCATCGCCGAGGCACAGAAGAGAGGCGGCATCGCTGCGTTCATCGATGCAGAACATGCCCTTGATGTGAATTATGCTCAGAATCTGGGCGTCGTGCTTGATGACCTGTATCTCTCTCAGCCGGACACCGGTGAGCAGGCGCTGGAAATCGCAGATGCTCTTGTGCGCAGCGCGGCCATCGATATTCTGGTCGTCGACTCTGTGGCGGCACTCGTTCCCAAGAGTGAGATCGACGGCGATATGGGTGATTCCCACGTGGGTGCTCAGGCTCGCCTCATGGCTCAGGCATTGCGCAAACTCGCCGGGGCCGTCAACAAGACCAACACCTGCATCATCTTCATCAACCAGCTGCGTGAGAAGATCGGCGTCATGTACGGGAATCCGGAAACGACGACCGGCGGACGCGCGCTCAAGTTCTATGCTTCTGTCCGTCTGGACATCCGGAGGATCGAGAGCCTGAAACAGGGCAGCGAAGTCGTGGGCAACCGTACCCGTGTCAAAGTCGTGAAGAACAAGATGGCTCCGCCTTTCAGACAGGCCGAATTCGATATCATGTACGGTACGGGGATCTCCAAGGAGGGAAGTCTTCTGGATCTCGGTGTGGAATACGAACTCGTGACCAAATCCGGAGCCTGGTTCTCCTACAAGGACAACCGCATCGGTCAGGGACGCGAAAACGCGCGCCGTTACTTTGTGGAAAATCCTGAAGAAGCGGCTGAACTTGAGGCCAAGATCAGAGCGAAGGCCCTGGGACGGGACACAACTGAAGAAGAGCAGTAAACGATGCTCTGATACATCGGCGGCACGGAATGATGACCGTGCCGCCGTTTTCTGTGCAGAAACGGGATGATACCTGCTGCCTGCTGTCAGATGCAGGCAGGTTTATGTGCGTGGACGATATATATATGCCGGGGACCTGTTTGAAAGGTGAGATATTCATTCTTATGCATAAACTGATGCAGGTCTCCTTGACAGAGTTCTTGATTATAATTATAATCTTTTAGGGGTATTCTCGTTCTACCCCTTATCATTGCGTATACTATTCTTTTTTTGGAAATATGAAAGAGAAAGGCAGGTGTTGAAAGACCCGTGGAATGGTATTGGATCGTTTTGATTTGCCTGGCCATTGCCGTTATCGCGGCATGGGCCGGATATCAGTATCGTAAATCGGTTTCCGAAGCAAAGATCGGCAATGCACAGGATATCGCGCGCAAGCTTCTGGAAGAGAGTCAGGAAGCTGCGGATAAAGCCAAAAAGGAAGCCATACTGGAAGCCAAAGAAGAAACTCATCGTCTCAGGGCAGAAGCGGACAAGGAGATCCGTGACCGCCGCAGTGAGATCAGCCGCGTGGAACGTCGGCTGCAGCAGAAAGAAGACACGCTCGACATGAAGACCGCCGCACTGGAAGTGCGGGAAGAAAAAGTTGCGCAGGCAAGGGAAGAGGCAGCCGCGCTCAGAGAGAAAGCTCAGAAGCTGTATGAACAGCAGCTGGCGGAACTGGAAAGGATCTCCGGACTGACTACGGAAGAAGCCAAGCAGCTGATCCTTCAGAACGTGGAAGAAGAGACCCGGCACGATGCCGCAGTACTTATCCGCAATATCGAAAGAGACACCAAAGCGGATGCGGACCGCATGACGCGGGAGATCTTGGCGGACGTGATCCAGAGGACAGCCGCCGATCATGTCGCGGAAGCTACCGTTTCCGTCGTCAACCTTCCCAACGAGGAAATGAAGGGCCGCATCATCGGCCGTGAAGGCCGCAATATCCGGACCCTTGAACAGGCCACCGGCGTGGATTTCATCATCGACGACACACCGGAAGCCGTAATCCTGTCTGCATTCGATCCCGTACGCCGCGAAGTCGCCAGGCTGGCTTTGGAAAAGCTCGTCGTGGACGGCCGCATCCATCCGGCGAGAATCGAAGAGATGGTCGCGAAAGCACAGAAGGAAGTGGATACGGCAATCCGCGAAGCGGGAGAAGCCGCACTCTTCCAGGTGGGCATCACGGGTATCCATCCCGAGATGGTCAAGATCCTCGGACGGATGCGTTACCGTACAAGTTACGGACAGAACGTCCTGAACCATTCTATCGAAGTGGCCAATCTGGCCGGCATGCTGGCTGCCGAACTCGGCGCAGACGTGAGACTGGCCAAGAGGGGCGGACTGCTGCATGATATCGGCAAAGCCATCGACCATGAAGTTGAAGGCACGCACGTCAAGATTGGCGTGGATATCGCCCGTAAGTACCGTGAGAGCAACGAGATTATTCATATCATCGCGGCTCATCACAACGATATCGAGCCTCAGACCGTGGAAGCACTGCTCGTTCAGGCGGCGGATGCCATTTCAGGAGCCCGTCCCGGAGCAAGACGCGAGAGCCTTGAGAACTATATCAAGAGACTTGAGCAGCTGGAATCGATCGCTAATTCCTTCGAAGGCGTCGACAAGTCCTATGCGATCCAGGCTGGGCGCGAGATCCGCATCGCCGTGATCCCCGAGAAGATCGGCGATGATCAGATGGTGCTTCTTGCCCGAGAGATTGCCCACAGGATCGAGTCCGAGATGGAATACCCCGGACAGATCAAGGTGAATGTCATTCGCGAGACCCGCGTGAGCGACACAGCCAAATAACCGAACGAGAGAACATGAAGCCGGACACGTCTGACGTGATCCGGCTTTGTTTTGTCTGCGTGATGATCCGGAAAGAGTCGGGGATTTCTCTTCGTCATGTTTGCAAAAGAGATTGAAAATAGCGGCGGTTTTTGGTATCATCTTGTTTTGTTGGGAGTGCGTGCCGGAACTTACGGTATCGCTGCGACGGTGAGGAGGACATCATGGAAATCGGATTTGATCATGACAAATATCTGAAACTCCAATCGGAACATATCCGTCAGCGCATTGAACAGTTCGGCGGAAAACTCTATCTGGAATTCGGCGGCAAGCTGTTCGATGACTATCATGCGTCCAGAGTGCTTCCGGGTTTTCAGCCTGACAGCAAGATCAATATGCTGCTCCAGCTTCGAGATCAGGCGGAGATCGTCATTGCCATCAATTCGAGCGATATCGAAAAGAACAAAGTCCGCGGGGATCTCGGCATCACCTATGACCAGGATGTGCTGCGTTTGATCGACGCATTCCGCGGTAAAGGCCTGTTCGTGGGAAGCGTGGTTATCACGCGTTATGAGGACAAACCCGCTACTCTTGCATTCGAGAAAAGGCTGAAACAGCTCGGATTGAACGTTTTCCGTCACTATACGATCGAGGGATATCCCTCCAGTGTCCGCATGATCGTATCGGATGAAGGCTTCGGCCGCAACGAATACATCGAGACGAGCCGGTCGCTCGTGGTCGTGACGGCTCCCGGTCCGGGAAGCGGGAAAATGGCGACCTGCCTTTCTCAGCTTTATCACGATTATAAACGGGATATCCGTTCCGGATATGCCAAGTTCGAAACGTTCCCCGTATGGAATCTGCCTCTGAATCATCCCGTCAATCTGGCTTATGAAGCCGCCACGGCTGATCTCGACGATGTCAACATGATTGACCCTTTCCATCTGGAGGCTTACGGAGAAACGACCGTCAACTATAACCGTGATGTAGAGATTTTCCCCGTTCTTCGGGCAATGCTTGAGATGATCTCCGGCTCATGCCCCTATCAGAGCCCGACGGATATGGGCGTGAACATGGTCGGCTACTGCATCAGCGACGACGACGTCGTACGCCGTGCTGCGCGGCTCGAGATTATCCGCCGTTATTACGACGCAATGTGCGCCCGGAGAAAAGGAGACGAAGCCGTAGGTGATACGGTGATGAAACTGGAGCTCCTGATGAACCAGGCGAAGATCGCCATTTCGGAAAGACCCTGCATCGAAGCGGCACTTGCCCGCGCAGAGGCAACGAACGGTCCGGCTACGGCTCTGGAGCTGCCGGATGGACGAGTCGTGACAGGAAAGAACAGTTCCCTTCTGGGGGCGACATCCGCCATGCTGATCAACGCGCTGAAGGCGCTGGGAGGCATCCCGCACGAGATTCCGCTCATGTCCCCTGCGATCATCGAGCCGATCCAGCATCTGAAAGTCGATCATCTGGGCAATCACAATCCGCGTCTGCATACGGACGAGATCCTGCTCGCTCTTGCTATCTGTGCGGTGACGGATCCCGGAGCGAAGTATGCTCTGGAGCAACTGCCCAAACTAGCCGGATGTGAAGCACACTCTACCGTGATCCTTTCCCAGGTGGACATGAACACGATGAAGAAGCTGGGCATCAATCTTACCTGCGAACCTCACTATCAGGCGAAAAAACTGTTCCATCAGTAATACGCATCGAAACCAAAGAAACAAGGCAGCCGTTCATGGCTGCCTTTTCGTTATCTGTTCTTGGATTATCGGACAGTGATCCTGAATCCGACGGGCATACGCGTGCTCACGCCGTTGACATGGATTTCCATGCCTTCCGGGGTTCGTTCCCATTCAATCACGGCATCCGGATATCCGAGGACTTCGACTTTGTCGACCGTACCGGCAAATTCCGGTTTGCTTCGGTTGTCCAGAAGGCCGAGAGAGCGGATGCGGATCTTTCCGTCTTCCGGGAAATTCAGGCAGAATGCGAAGATGTCGTTTGCGTGCGCCATGAAACGAAAATCTTCTTTGGTGAATCCTCTGTCCACTCCGTCTGTGAACTGACCTTCTGCAACCTGCGTAGGACCTTCACCGTATTTTTTCCAGGGCAGTGTCCCAATGACACCTTCACGGTTCTTTTCCATCCAGTCCCCGATCGCCTCGAGCACCTCTGTATCTTCTTCAGAGATCGTTCCGTCGGACTTGGGACCGACGTTCAGGAGCATGCGCCCGTTCTTGGAGATAATGTCCAGCAGATCGCAGATGATGTCTCTCGGATCTTTGAACTGGTTGCCATCCGTATAACACCAGGAATTCTTTGCGATCGCTGTATCCGTCTGCCAGATGAAAGGCATGGGATTCGCGAACTGTCCGCGTTCGATGTCGATGACTGCGGTCCCGTACGCGAAAGCATCATGTTTGTAGGCAATCACGACCTCTTTGCCCCATTCTGCGGCGCGGTTGTAATAGTAGGCCGCCAAACGCTGCAGGTAGGGCTTCATGATCTCGATCTGGATCCACCAGTCGAAATACAGTTCCTGTGGCTGGTATCGGTCGATGATCTCACAGGTGCGAAGGAGCCAGTCGTTCATATATTCCTCTGTGGGAACACACGGAGGCGTCACATCATGGTGGTTTGCAGGTTCCTCCATAGAGGGCCAGTAGAGATCGCCGATCTTCAGCGGCTCTTTCACGTCGCTGTCAAAATTTTTGCCGTGGCCCAGGAAAAACCAGTGCTCGATGCGGTGGGTGGAAGCACCGAGTATCAGGCCTTCCGAACGGACAGCTTCACCCAGTTCACCGAGAACATTCCGGCAGGGGCCTTTTTCCGCTGCGTTCCAGTGAGAGAGATCGCTGGCATACATCTGGAATCCGTCATGATGTTCCGCGACAGGAACGACATACTGAGCTCCGGCCTTTCGAAAGAGCTTGGCCCAGGCTTTCGGATCGAATTTTTCCGCTTTGAACATGGGGATGAAATCCTTGTAACCGAAATCCCTGTGGGGTCCATAGGTCTCTAGATGGTGCCGGTATTCACGGCTTCCCTCGATATACATGTTCCGAGGATACCACTCATTCCCGAAAGCGGGCACACTGTAGACGCCCCAGTGGATGAAGATGCCCAGGCGGGCGCAGCGGAACCATTCCGGCACACGGTATTTCGAAAGGGATTCCCAGGTCGGTGCGAAAGGTCCGCGTGAGATGACTTCCTCGACTGCCTGGAGACGGCTGTTCATATCTTCAGGATACATGGTCAACCTTTCCGGTATCCAGAGCGGGATACCAAACGCTTTTCAACTTTTCCAGGCTCCAGGCTGCATTGGCCGGGCTGGTAGAAGGAAGCCCCAAAGCGGGGATACCGGTCTGGGGCAGGATGAATCGGTCATAAATGTTCTTGGACAGCGTGCCGTTGCACAGGATCACGCGGATCCGGGCGCCTTCCAGAATGGGTGTGAGATCATTGGGAACGGCGTTCCGAACCGAGGCGTCGGAAGAACCTTCGATCTCGCAGGATGCCAGGGAATCCCACAGGGCAATGCCTTGAGAGAGCGCGAGAGCGCGCCGGCCTTCCGTATCCCGGGGGAGGGGTTCGCCGGCCCAGTCTGAAATCAAAGGCCAGAAGCGGTTTCGGGGATGACCGTAGAAGAAATTCACGGCGCGGGATGCGACAGACGGAAAGGAGCCGAGAATGAGGATGCGGGACTGTCCGTCATAGAGAGGAGGGAACGGATGCGTCAGGGCTTTCATAGGAGCCACGCAGAAGCGGAGCATTCACCGCCGTTCACAAAGACCTCGATGCCTTTGACGTCATGCAGGATCTTCAGATCCCGGATCGGCCCGCAGGGAAGAGTAAAATCGCCTTCAGGCCGCCCGTGGATCACGATCCCTTCTGCAGTCTGTTCCACAGCGGGATCGTTTTCTTTCAGAAGAAATGCTGCTTCCCGGACCGGACGGCCGCACAGGCTGCCCTTTTCATTGAAGTACAGTTCTCTCGGTATGGACAGAGCACCTGCGGAAACCGCGCCTTCCGGAAGTTCTTTTGCCCAGGCATAAAACCATCCGATCAGGATCCGTCTCCCGTCATCCGACGAAAAGGTCTGGGGAGCGAAGAATTCAGGACCCCATTCCGGCTGGAATACGGTTTCGGGTGTGAACTTGCTGCCGTCGAAGCTTCCCTGAACAAACAGGGTCGAACGGACACGCACTCCGATCTTTGAACACATGAGAACCGGTTTGCCGTCAAGCATGAAGAAATCCGGACACTCGAAAACGGGAGCAAGTTCACCGTTCTCATACAGGATGCTGATAAACTCCCATTGGAGCAGATCCCGTGAACCGAACAGAAGGACACGGCCTGTGCCTTTCGAACCGGAACCAACGACCATTCGGAACTCTCCGTTCCACGGAAAGACCTTGGGATCCCGGAAATCGGGAGCGAGGTCGACGGGGCATGAACGGATCACAGGATTGCCTGAGTATTTGACGAAGTGGATACCGTCGTCAGATACTGCGACAGACTGGGTCTGTCCCAGCTCTTTGCCGACTGACGTGTAAAACAGATACAGCCTGTCTTCGTGTACGATGGCGCTTCCGGAAAAACAGCCTCCGTTGTTTTCGTACGGCTGATCCGGATACAGAGCGATGGGCAGTTCTTCCCAGTGGAGCAGGTCTGAACTTACGGCGTGTCCCCAATGCATGGGACCCCACTTCGTGTCGTGAGGATTATACTGGAAAAAAGCATGATACTGTCCGCGAAACTGTACGAGTCCGTTCGGATCGTTCATCCAGCCTTTTTCAGGTTCAAAATGATATTGAAATCGTTCCATGTCGTCTCCTAGAAAAGAATCAGGCTTTCGCCGACCTGGAATATGAAATCCTGGCTGCGCAGGACATCAGCCAACTCGAAACCGTCTTCGGGCAATGACCGGGTGCGTATGCTGCAGATCCCCTCATGGCCAGGATGATGGAAATCCGTACCGCCGGTGATCGGGAGCCCGACGCTGCGGGCATACTGTTCCGCGAAGCCGACACGGCTGTTATGATTGGGATGCATGTTGTACACTTCGATCCCGTCCAGTGAATCGGGATTCGCTCTTTCCATGCCGTTGCGGAAAGGATGGGCCTGGACGATGAAATTCCGGTCGTTTTTACAGGCCCGATAAAACGAATCGATCCCTCCGTCCAGGAAAGAATAGGCATTTTCCAGGAAACTGCGGTCTATACCGTACACCAGATAATCGTTGGCGTTTTCCGAGAAACGGATCTCCATGGCGAAATAGACCTTCATGCCGGTCCGATCGCCTTCGGCCTTTGCGCGGAGATAGTCGTCATACCATTTCCGGATGGTCTCGTCCCTGTCATGCTTTTCAGGCCAGATCAGCAGATTGTAATGATTGGTGATCGCAATCCCGTCGAAGCCGAGCGCCTTATATCGGCGCACGGCATCTTCGGGAGGAATCTCACTGCATGGGCTTGCAGGACTGGTGTGAGCATGGATCTCGAGCCTGTACGGATAGGCTTTCAGAAGCTCTTCCTTGTTCATATGCTCCTCATCAGTTGGACTTGGGGATATATTTTGAGATGACGCCCGCCAGTGAAGCGACAGACATGGTCTGGAGCCATACGGTTCCGGGGCCGGTGATAACTGTGTTGAACAGTCCTTCTCCGCCGAACAGGGCGTTCTTGATGCCGGGAACGGTCTTGATGTCCATGCTGCAGGACTCCGTCATCGCGGCGAGATTGCCGGTATCCACGATGATCTGCTGTCCCGGCTGCAGCTGGTACTGCATGACACTGCCGTCAAACTCTGCGAAGCACAGACCCTGTCCGGAGATTTTCTGCATGATGAATCCCTCGCCGCCGAAGAAGCCGGCACCGAGACGCTTCTGGAAATGGACAGACAGAGTGACCCCGGCTTCCGCGCAGAGGAAGGCGGATTTCTGGAAGATCATGGATGATCCGGGCGTGATCTGGAAAGCCTGGATGGAACCGGGAAAACTGGAGGCACATGCAAGCATTCCGGGACCGCCCTGGGCGGTATAGATGTTCTGGAACAGGCTTTCACCGGAAAATGCACGGCCAAGCATCTTGCCGAAGCCGCCGCCGGAAGTCTGCATCTGCATGTTCGGGGACATCCAGCTCATGGCACCGCCTTCGGTGATGATGGATTCGCCCGCTTCGGGATAGAGGATGACAACGGGCAGGGTATCGCCTTTGATTTCGTAACGCATGGGGTTCCTCCTGATTGATTATTTTTCGTATACAGCGCTCTGCATCGCCGTCAGGAGCATGAGACGCGCTCCTTCTTCCGAAGCAGCCGCACGGATTCTTTCGGGGCTGCAGCCGTTGATGGCGTACAGATCGTGATGCATGGGGAGAAGAACGGCTCTGCAGCGATGAGCCAGACGCGCCGCGGTTACTTCATCGATATTGCCGATGATTCCCCGGGAGGTTCGGTCCTCGTCTGCGCCGTTGACGGGAAGGATCATAATATCCGGATCGATCCGCTCCAGACGCTCGGGCAATCCGTCGTAAAGACTCAGATCGCCGCCGAAGAACACGCAGATCGAACCGCAGCGGATGACATAGGACAGTTCGCGGAATCGGCCTTCTCCGTCCGTATGAAGCTGTGTGTGAGCGCAGGGGATGGGAAGGATGGAGAAGTCACCGATCTTGAGCGGCTGTTCGGCACGGGCCTGTATGATCGTAGAACAGTATGATTCTGCCAGACGGGCTTCGGGAGCCGGTACCACGAGAGGGGCTTTGCCGCCGTCCTCATAGTAAGGCTTGAGCGTCCACGGATCCAGATGATCCGCATGGTTGTGCGAAATAAGGATGCCGTCCGGTTTGAGAGCGGACAGTGTTGTGGGAGCCGGATACAGACGCTTCCAGGGATTCGATTCGGATGCGCCTCTTTCCAGGAAGGTGCTCAGATGAGGATCCGTTACAAGAGTCTGGTCCCGGTACGTAAGTGCCGTACCTGCCTGACCGAGAAAAGTCAGCTTCAGTGTGTCCATATTGTATGCTCCTTTTGCGGATTGGATTTGAATCTTATTGATAATTCTTTGAAAGAAGTGTTTTTCCTGCATGAAAACAGAAGAAACGGGGAGAGGGAAAAGCGACATCTGTCGGGAAAAGTCGAAAAAAGATAGCGCAGTCAGGGCGAATGTGATATTATTTTCTGGATATTTCGGGAAAGGACCGCGGGAATGGAGAACAAAGCTGTGAATCTGAATGCCGAACGAGGAAAATACATTACAGCTGTCGTGATATACGGAACGGTCGGCATGCTTCTCCGCTACGTACACATCCCAAGTGAGGCGGCGGCTCTCTGCCGAGGCCTGTTTGGTTCTTTGTTCCTCGGGTTTTACTGCCTGATCATCCGGCACAGACCGGATTGGACAGCTATTCGAAACAACCTGAAATGGCTCCTCTTTTCGGGGGTTTTCCTGGGACTGAACTGGATCTTTCTTTTTGCTGCCTATATTCGTACGACGGTCGCTATAGCGAGTCTGTGCAATTATCTAGCGCCGGTCATCGTCGTCGTCGTTGCGCCTGTTCTTCTGAAAGAACCTATGGACAAGCGGAAACTTCCCTGTGTCGCGGCGGCACTCGCCGGGATCGTCCTGATATCCGGCGTGCTGCGGGGTGAGACGGCGGATATCGTCGGGGTTCTTCTGGGGCTTGCTGCGGCGCTGGGTTTCGTCGGGGTCGTTATCTGCAACCGTAAAATCTCGGGCCTGCCGGCTATGGACAAAGCCGTCATCCAGCTGTTCGTGTCCGCGCTGACCATCCTTCCTTATGTCCTGCTGAGGTTTCATGCGGAAGACTATGTGCTGGACAGCCGCTCGATCCTCATCATCGTCATCCTGGGTGTCGTACATACAGGATTTGCATATTGCCTGTATTTCAGCGGCATGAAGACTCTGCCGGTCCAGACGGTCGCGATTCTCGGGTATCTTGAACCCGTTGTTTCTGTGCTCTGTTCCGTCTTCTTCCTTCACGAGGCTCTTCCTCCGGAAGGCTGGGCAGGCGCGGTTGTGATCATTGCGACAGCACTGATCAGCGAGATTTTATAGTGAACAACGGAGGCCGGATCAAAATGCCTGTACGGAATGGTGAATGGGGAAGAAAAAAGGCACAGCTCATACGTGCTGTCATACACCTCGGTTTTCCCGGAGATTTGGGAGAGGCTGCGGCAGAGATGCTCGGAAGCCCTCGGGCAATGGATCGGCTGATCGGATATCTGAATCAGGCCAGACCGAAAAAGATCGAACAGGTCGCGGATGAGATCCTCGCGATCCGTATGGAAATCGATAAGTGGAGGGCCAAAAAGGAAAGCGAAGAAGCGAACAGAAAAATCAATGAGATGCTCTGGCGTGGATTCGAGGACGATGACTCAGAAGAGTGAAGACATGCACATAGAAAAGAGTCTGGAACAGGAATCCAGACTCTTGTTTTATGTGTTTGTGAGAGACTCATGTACCTCCGACGATCTCCTGGAAGAAGGGGATGGCCAGCTGATAACGGAACGATCCTTCGTTGGCCGGAGTCTCCAGCGTCACGCATACCAGGCGCTTTTTGGAACCCGTCGTGTTGTAGCAGATGAGCCAGGCGATCTCCTGTTCATTGGCGGCACCGGTCTGAGCTGTACCGGTTTTGCCTGCGATGCCCAGGTCAAGATCATACAGTTCAGGAGAAGCACGGCGGATGACTGATCTGAGGTTCGGGCCCAGTATCTGAAGGGTTTCTTCCGAAAGCACATTGTGGATATAGGTTTTCGTTTCAGCTTCCTCCACCGTCAGATAGCTGTGTCCGGATACCACTCGACGGGAGCCGACGAGATAAGGCTGCAGTGCGTTGCCCTGATTCGCGAGGGAGGAAAAGATAGTCGCCATCTGAAGAGGCGTGATGACCATTTCGCCCTGTCCGTAGCCGGAGTCGGCCAGGAGTTTCATGGAACCAAATCTTGATTCGTTGGAAATGCGTGAGCTTGCCGTCGGAAGATCAAAAGGAAGGGCTTCTCCGAAATGCATGCGGCTCATCAGCGCACGGTAATTGTCTTCACCCATCGTCAGCGCGACGTATGCAAAGAAGATGTTGTCTGAATAAACAAGCGCATTTCTCAGATTCATCGGATCAGGAGTCCTCTGCACGCGCCGGATATCCGGATAGACCCATCTTGAGTCGTTGGGATGCCATGCGTTGTCATTGATGGAGATCTGATTGAAGGCGAAATCCACTGTGATCGCATTCGTATCGAGTCCCTGGCCGCCGACAAAGGGCTTGACTACGGAACCGGGGGGATACAGGCCCTGGGTGATGCGGTTGAACATGGGGGATCTGCTTTTTTCGCTGTACAGATACTCCGAATCTTCCGCGCTCAGAGCGAAGGAGAACAGGTTCAGGTCATAGGTCGGGAATGATGCGGCGGCGATCAGTTTGCCTGTTTCATAATCCAGAACCACGATGGTTCCGCTCATCTCTTTCCCGAGATGCTGATACAGGAGCGCTTCTGCAAGTTCCTGGGAACCCAGGTCGATCGTCAGCCACAGGTCTTCCCCGTCCTGTGCGGGCTGAGTCGCAAGGATCTGAGTTTTCTCACCGTCGGCGTTGTACAGTGCAAGTTCATATCCCTGAGAACCTCTCAGTTTTTCGTCGAATGCCCGTTCCAGACCCGATTTTCCCAGGATCGTGTCTGTGGAAAGTCCTGCATATTCTGGCTTATCCAGATCTTCCTGCGTGATGTATCCCGTATAGCCGATCAGATGGGCCGCCAGACTTCCGTAGGGATAGCTTCGAATGGTCGTAAGGTATCCCGTATCGATCTTGAGACCGGGGACTTCTGTCAGGGCCGTGATCTCTTCTTCCGTGAGTCCGTCTTCAGGGAAGGCTTTCAGCACAATGGAGCGCTTTTGGACTTCGGGTTCTTCAGCCGGCGCGGCAGTGTCGGTCGGAGAGACTGCAGCGGGTGTCGCAGTGGGTTCCGCATCCGCCTCCTCCGTCTCGTCTTTCAGAAGCCCCATGCCGCGAAGGACCTTCTGCCGTATGCTGGACTCGGTCAGTTTGAGGATAGGGGCGGCGATCCGGATCAGCGTGTCCAGATCCTGGACCTCTTCTGTCTGGACATATACGGAAACGGCGTGACTGTTCGTTGCGAGCAGATTGCCGCCCGCATCGAAGATCTCTCCGCGGTTGGGCGTCAGCGTGATGAATGAGACACGTCCGCCTTCTTCCAGACCGGACAGGATCATGGACGGAGTCCATTCCAGATACCACTGATTATCCACGTAGATCATGTCCAGCGTAATGCCGACCTGCAGAAGATCTGCCATTTTGGAAGAGCTGATGTTCAGGCCCATATAGACCCTCTGCCTTGTCGGAGAGATTTCCTCTCTCTGCAGTATCTCACCATCGATCGAAGTGACTCCGATTGCGTCATACACGCTGTTATAGCGGTCTGATACTTCGGCCAGGCTCACAGACGCTTTCGACAGGGGATCCAGCAGAGAGTAAATACGGGCATATTCGGCTCTTTCGATGTATCCCAAAAAAACGCCGGCGGGATCTATGGACGCGGCGGGTTTGGCACAGGCTCCGAAGGGGAGCAGTACGGCGAGGATCAGCAGCATTGCGATCCAGCGGACGGCTTTTTTCATCATGTTTCCTTGAATGGATAGTATAACAGTATTATACACTTTAGTCCGACGCTCTGCAAATCAGAGAAATTTGCTCAAAACAGCAGTTTTATGCTGAAAAAAAGGCCATAAAGTGCCATTATTTGACATTCATGACGTTTTGTACTACGATGATACCGATTTGATCCGCAGTACAGAGACCAACGGAGGAAGCATTGCGAAGACAGGATCCGCGGAAAAGAGTTTCCGCGCAGCCGCATCGGGAGCAAGTCTTGCGTCCGGCCGGAGAACAGGCTGAAGGCGAACAGACAGACGGTCTGCACGAATCCGGGGCCGAGATTCCGGAGAACCGGGCAGAGAGCACACGGAAGGCGGAAGGCCGCGGCCGTGTGCTTCGCTATTCCCAAAAAAGCATGCGTATGCGCAAAAGGATCGGTGCTGTGGTCTCCGTGGCGGTCGTTCTTCTTGCAGCGGCAGGTCTTGCGTATTTTCTGCGCAGCAGCGGTGCCAAAAGCTACCCCGTCCGTATCCTGGACCGGGGGCGGGAACTTGAGATCATGGCAGAAGATCTCACAGTATCCGAAGTCCTGGCTGCTGCCGAGATCGACCTTGCGTCCTCGGACATCGTAACGCCGGATCTCGATTCTGTACTGCCCGAAGATCATGCGGTCATTTCCATCACCCGGAGCATAACCGTAACGATCAACGCAGACGACGGAATCCACAAAGCAGTCGGAGCGCCGGGCATGACCGTAGCTCAGGCTTTGGAGAAGGCCGGTTTGACCGTATCGGATATCGACAGTGTGGAACCCGCTCCGGATACGGAGCTTTATGCTTCCTCGACAGTGGAGTTCGTCCATGTGACCCAGAAGGAACAGGTCGTGCGGCTCCGGATGGATTATAAGACAGAGACCCGGGACTCATCGGATTATTATGTCGGCCAGTCTGTCGTGTATCAGAAAGGCGTGAACGGGGTGATTGAGCGTACGCTCCTTGTGACATACCGTGACGGTGAAGAAGTCAGCCGTGTATCGATCAAGGAAGAAGTCGTGCAGGAACCGGTGGACAAGATCGTCCTCAGGGGAACGAGGCCGAAACCCACTCCAACGCCCAGACCGACACCGAAACCGACGGCCAAAGCAACGGCGAAGCCTTCCAATACCAAAAAACCTGCATCGGTGACACCTGCCCCGGGAGGCCAGCAGCCGACCAAGACCAAGGCTCCGGATACCCATGTCAAGATTGATCCGTCGGATCTGAAGGTGCCGGGGGCGCCTTCCGAATACCTGGATACCATGTCCATGGAAGTGACGGCCTATACGCATACAGGAAGAAAAACCGCTACAGGGACATGGCCGAGATGGAGCAGGACCAGAGAGAATCCCGGTACGGTCGCCGTTGCGCCTCAGACGATTCCATATCATACGCTGCTCTATATCACCGGTTACGGGTATGCAATTTCAGAAGATACGGGCGGATTCCGCTATACGAAACCCATGATGCTGGACGTGTTCATGAATACGACGAAGGAATGCATCAACTGGGGCCGGCGGAGAGAAGTCAAGGTCTATATCGTAGCTTATGACGTGAAGTCTCCGTAACCGACAACGAATATCATGATCCGGAGGGAATCCATGGCCCGACCACTGGGACAGCATTTTTTAACAGATGACCGATATCTGGAAGCCATAGCAGAGACTGCGGTCCCCGACGGGGGCTGTGTGCTCGAGATCGGAGCGGGCAAAGGCGCCCTGACCCGCTGCCTTGCCCGGCGTTCGGAAAAAGTCCTGAGCGTGGAGATCGATACAGGCCTGAAGGAAGCTCTTGAGATCGGCGCGGGGCGCCTGCCCAACGTTGAGATACTCTGGGGAGATTTTCTGAAGGTCCGCGAGGAAAAGACCGTTGAAAAGCTCGGCAACAGCTTCTCTGTAGCGGGAAACGTACCTTATTACATCACGACGGACATCGTGAAGAAGATCCTTTGGGAATACACAGTCCCTGAACGGGTGACGCTTCTCATGCAGAAGGAAGCGGCCGAACGGCTGACAGCGCCTTTCCGTACAAAAGACTATGGGCCTCTGGCCATTGAGATCGCGCTTGGTTGGACAGCTGACATCCCGATCGAAGTGCCTCCAGCGGCGTTCATGCCTCAGCCGCATGTGGATTCAGCGGTACTCATGCTGGAGAAAAAGAAGATCAGGCCGGAAAATGAACGGCTGGCCAGAGTGCGAAGGCTGACCCGCTGTGCGTTCACGCAGCGGCGCAAACAGATGCCGGGGATACTGGGCGCTGCAGGGATCACAAAAGAGCGTGCATCGGAAGCACTGGAAGCCATAGGTCAGTCTGCAAAGGCGCGGCCGGAAGAGCTTTCGCCCGGGGAATGGCTGGCATTTGCGGACTTCCTTTCCGAACATCTGGAATAACGGACCGGGAAAGGTCTCTTCGGAGGCCTTTTTGCCTATCGGGTCTGGAATGCGGACGCCGGATATGTAAGGGATGTCTGTCTTTGTTGCACCGCGGGGATCGCTGTGCTACAATAAAGCACATGAACCTCAAGGAGGATACTATGAACGATTGGTATGAGCCCCAGAGAGCTGAAGTCATGCGCCAGCTTTTGGGTATGAACAAGATCAGGGAAGGTTTCCAGCCCCTGGGAGGTTATGGACTGAAAAATCGGATCGTACGGTTCATCGATCTTGTCCGCACCGCCATGTATCCTCATGTGTATCAGGAAGAGATCTCAAGGCCGGAAAGTCTTGAATCCGTTGTTTCTGCAGCACTGGCCCAGGCGGGTGCTCTTCTGTACGGAATGTGCTGTGACGTGCAGGGCAGCTACCAACAGAACGGAACGATGTCTGCAGAAGACCTTCAGTCTGCAGCGACGCATACCGTTTCTTCTTTCATGGAAGAATTGCCGGAGATCGCGAGGATCCTGTCGACGGATATCCGCGCTGCTTATGAAGGCGATCCCGCCGCCCGTTCGGAGCAGGAGATCATACTGGCATATCCCGCGTTTGAAGCGATATCCATCTATCGGCTGGCACATGCCCTTTTCCGCCTGGGTGTTCCGCTGATTCCCCGTATGATGACGGAACACGCACACAGGATCACCGGTATAGATATCCATCCCGGGGCCACGATCGATGAGTCTTTTTTCATCGACCATGGGACCGGCGTCGTGATCGGAGAGACCTGCCGCATCGGAAAACACGTCAAACTATACCAAGGTGTGACACTGGGTGCGAAATCCTTCCCCGTAGGAGAAGACGGCGTCCTTGTCAAGGGAATCAAGAGGCATCCGGATATCGGAGACGGCGTCGTGATCTATGCGGGAGCGACGATCCTCGGCGGAGATACCGTCATCGGGAAGAATGCGGTGATCGGCGGCAACGTATGGCTGACGCATTCGGTGCCGGAAGGCGAAGTCATCTACAATCAGCTTGACGGAGTATCTGTCTGAGACACCGCGGAAAAAGAATTGAAAATAGAACTTGACAGAAATCTGTGAAGTGCTATAATGCAATCCATACATAGCAAAGGCTATGAGGAAGACGGGAAGAGAGTTCTTCATGTACAGAGATCCGGGGACGGTGAAAGCCCGGTCGTGTGTCTCTCAAATCCTATCCCTTCTGAGCTGAGGATCCGAAACCAAGAGAAGTAGACATCCTCCGCGGCAGCGGCGTTATCGCTTAGGGCTTGTTAGAGCCTGAAGAGGTCCTGTAAGGACAAATTGAGTGGTACCACGGTTAATCCCGCCTCAGTGCAGACTGAGGCGGTTCTTTTTTGAACAGAAGGAGTATAACAAATGGATTATCAAGCTGTCGACGAACGGGTACGGGAAGTTGCGGCCCGTATTAGGGAAATGCGGATGGTTTCCGGCCTTTCCGAAGAGGAAATGGCGGCCAGAACCCGTGTTTCCGCGGACGATTACCGCCGCTATGAAGCGGGACTGGTCGATCTGCCCTTCACTTTCATCCATACCTGCGCCCAGATCTTCGGTATCGGCATCGCGGACCTTCTGGAAGGACACAGCGCAAACCTGCGTTCCTATACAGTGACCCGCAAAGGACAGGGAACCGTTACTGCAAAAGAACCCGGGATTGAGATCTCATCTCTGGCTCTGCAGTTCCTGGGCCGTATTGCAGAGCCTTACTGGGTGCGCTATGCGTACTCGGAGGAGCAGCAGAACCGTCCGATCCACACGACGACGCATTCCGGCCAGGAGTTCGACCTCGTGCTGGAGGGCGAACTCCGTGTCAGGGTCGGTGATCATGAAGAAGTCCTGCAGGAAGGCGACAGTATCTACTACAATTCCGCGACTCCCCATGGGATGATCGCTACCGGAGGGAAGGACTGTCTGTTCCTTGCCGTCGTGCTGCCCGGTCAGGAGACCACAGAGAAGGAAGTCTCAGAATCTCTTGTGGTGGCGAGAAACGCCAAGCCTCTCGAGATCTCTGAATTCATCCATACTGTGGAAGATGAAAAAGGCAAGCTGGTTTCTGCGGATTTCGTCAATACGGAACGGTTCAATTTCGCTTTTGACGTAGTAGACAATCTGGGCCGCAAGCATCCCGATCAGCTGGCTATGATCCATCTGGACAAGAATATGAAGGAGCGTCGCTTTACCTTCAAGGATATGAAGGACGCCTCTTCCCAGGCTGCCAATTATTTCAAAGCGCTCGGGATCCGCAGAGGCGACCGGGTCATGCTCGTGCTGAAACGCCATGTTGAATTCTGGTTCGCAATCCTTGGGCTGCATAAACTCGGCGCTATTGCCATCCCCGCGACAAACCAGCTACAGGAACATGACTATATCTATCGTTTCCAGGCTGCCGGGGTCCGCGCGATCGTGTGTACGGCCGACGGCGACGCATCGCACCAGGTGGATCTTGCGGCGGCACAGTGCCCGGAACTGGAACTGAAGATCCTCGTAGGAGGGCAGAAGGAAGGCTGGCATGATTTCAATGCCGAATACGGCCTCTATACCCGCCGTTTCCGCAGAGAAGAGGATTCTCCCTGCGGAGAGGATCCGATGCTCATGTTCTTCACGTCCGGCACGACCGGTTATCCGAAGATCGCTCTGCATGACTACCGTTATCCTCTCGGTCATTTCATCACGGCTCGCTATTGGCATGATATCCAGCCCGGAGGGCTGCATCTGACGATCTCCGAAACAGGATGGGGCAAAGCGCTCTGGGGCAAACTGTACGGGCAGTGGATGTGTGAAGGTACCGTTTTCGTATACGATATGGATCGTTTCCATGCGACCGAGATCCTTCCGCTGTTCCAGAAGTATCATATCGATACTTTCTGCGCGCCGCCCACGATCTACCGCATGCTCATCAAGGAAGATCTGTCCGGATACGATTTCTCCTCGATCCACCGCGCGACGGTCGCCGGTGAAGCGCTCAACCCTGAAGTGTTCTATCAGCTGGAGAAGCTGACCGGCCTGCGTCCGATGGAAGGCTTTGGGCAGACGGAAACAACTCTGACCATCGGCAACCTGATCGGAGACAGTCACAAAGTCGGTTCCATGGGCAAAGCTGTTCCCACCTTTGATATCGATCTGGTCGATCCGGATGGAAAACCTGTCGGAGTCGGTGAAAACGGTGAGATCGTAGTGCGGCTGGACAAAGGAAGACCCTGCGGACTGTTCAAAGGTTATTACCGGGATCAGGAACGCACGGATGAAGTCGTGCACGACGGACTGTATCATACGGGCGATCTGGCCTGGAGAGACGAAGACGGCTTCTTCTGGTATGTGGGCCGTGCGGACGACGTGATCAAGTCTTCCGGCTACCGCATCGGGCCGTTCGAGATCGAAAACGTCATCATGGAACTTCCTTATGTCCTGGAATGCGGAGTTTCCGCTGCACCGGACGAGGTTCGCGGTCAGGTCGTCAAAGCTTCTGTCGTCCTGGTCAAGGGTACAGAACCGACCGAGGAGCTGAAAAAGGAGATTCAGAACTACGTCAAGGCCCATACGGCGCCTTACAAATATCCCCGTATCGTGGTATTCAGGGACGAACTTCCCAAGACCATCAGCGGAAAGATCATGAGAAATCAGCTGTAGGTTTCCGGATGCGGTTCGCGGTCGAAGCGGAATGATGGATTTTCTTTTTCAGAACCGAACAGATGAAAAACAGACTCAGGGGGTTGTCCCTCTGAGTCTGTTTTATATTCCGGCGTCAGATGATCAATTTGGTTCTTCCGGGTTCAGAATCTCTTTGCGCGCCGTCGTGAATCCCTGGCCTCTGACTTCCTTGATCTGGGAGATCGTAATGAAGGCATCCGGGTCGATCTCCTGGATCAGTTCGGTTGCGGCATAGAGCTTGTTCTGCGGGATCACACAGAGTACGCTAAACCCTTCCTGACGGAGTCTGCCTGTTTCGATACGGATCATCGTGACGCCTGCCTGCAGCCGATTCAGGAGAGCGCTGCGAAGTTCCTCGAATCTCTCGGAAATGATGAGGATCTGGATCTGAGAAGTGCCTACGAGCATCGTCTTATCCAAAACGATGGATTCGATGACGAGGACGAGGATACCCAGAAGGGTCTTCTCGGGAAGTGTGAAAAGAGCCTGGCCGCCGACAACGAGAGTGTCCGTCAGATAGACGAACAGCGCGATCGGAAGATGGAGCCATTTGTGCAGGATCAGGTTGACGATGTCCATGCCTCCAGTGGATGAACCTACACGCATGACGAGCCCGAGCGCTATACCCATCAGCGCACCGGCAAAGACAGCGGCCAGCAGAGGATTGTCTGTCAGACTGTCGATCCCGGGTATGCGCTGGCAGAGAGCCAGCATGACAGGATAAAGGATTGTGGAGGCAACAGTAGTGATAAAGAGCTTTTTTCCGAGGATGATGAGCCCGATGAGAAGCAGGAGGGCATTCAGAACGAAAACAAAGCTTGCGACCTCTATGGATGGGAACAGTTTGTGGAGAACGATGCCGATACCCGTTGTTCCGCCCATAATGATATCGTGAGGGATCACGAACGCGGCTACGAGGAAGGCAAGGAGCCCGTTTCCGGCCAGAAGACACAAAGTGGTGACAACGATCTGTTTGGGTTTTCTGTCATAAGGTTTCAATCAGCACCTCTTTTCTGCGGTTTCCTGTATTAGAACCGCATATGTGAATTATTCCCGCGGTTCTCTGCCATGATCGGATGGTCGATATGAGACCCTTCCAGATGCTGCGCAGGGCTTGAGAACGTCGTGCGGAATGTGCCGGAGTTCCATGTGAACACAGAATTCCTGACAGCGAAATTATGCGAATTTGTCCATAAATTGGCATTGCAATTTATTGGTTGTAAACAGACTATCATATGGGAGACGGCTTTGTCAACGGAATGAGAAGCAGGGTGCGGCTCCATACCCTTGACAAAGCAGACATGCCTTTTTTACAATACGGACAAACAGAGAAAAGAGGGCCGATGATGCAATACCGCAAGGACAGATACGGAAACGAGATCTCGGTTTTGGGATATGGATGCATGCGCTTTCCCTTGGATCCCTCACAGACGGAACGCCAGCTGCTTGCCGCGATCGACGGAGGCGTCAATTATTTCGACACGGCCTATATTTACGGGAACAGTGAAGCGACGCTGGGAGAGATCCTCGAAAGGAACGGACTGAGGAACAGGGTCAGGATTGCGACAAAACTGCCTCATTATCTGATCCGAAGTGCGGAGAGCCTTGAGAAGCTGTTCCAGGAACAGCTGCGGCGTCTCCGTACGGACCATATTGATTATTATCTTATGCATATGCTGACGGATCTGTCCGCCTGGGAAAAACTCAAAGCGCTCGGCATCGAGAAATGGATCGAAGAGAAAAAGGCTTCCGGTGCTATCGGTCAGATCGGCTATTCCTATCATGGGGGAACGGAAGGGTTCTGCCGCCTTCTTGATGCGTATGACTGGGATTTCTGTCAGATCCAGTACAACTATATGGACGAGTACTCTCAGGCCGGTCGTTACGGCTTGAATTACGCATATGAAAAAGGTATTCCTGTCGTCATCATGGAACCGCTGCGCGGAGGAAGGCTGGCAAACCTTCCCGCACCGGCAAAGAAGATCATCGATGAGTATGATGTTCTCAAGACTCCTGCCAAGTGGGCGTTTCAGTGGCTGTTCGATCAGAAGGAGGTCTTCTGTGTCCTGTCGGGTATGAACTCGGACGCCATGGTGGAGGAGAACGTCCGGACGGCTTCTGAAACGGAGATCGGGAGTCTGACGGAAGAAGACCGGACTATGCTCAAAAGGCTTGCTGAGGCCGTCAATGCGGGGATGAAAGTCGGATGCACGGGATGCCGTTACTGTATGCCCTGTCCGCATCATGTAGATATACCCGGATCTTTTTCAGCTTACAATCGGCTTGCATCCGAAGGAAGATTCTCGGCGCTGAAGGACTATTTCATGTGCACTGCTCTCCGCAAGGAACCGACCGCCGCTTCGAACTGCGTGGGCTGCGGAGCCTGCGAAAAGCACTGTCCGCAGGGCATCGAGATCCGAAAAGAACTTCAGAATGTCAGAAGATCCCTGGAAGGTCCTCTGTACAGGATAGGATCCTGGGCGGTACACATCGTGCATCCTTTCGGATAATGATGACAACATCTGAACAACAATAAACACGGGACCATCGAAACGGATGGCCCCGTGCTTTTTCATATTCGATCAGATACGCAGTTCCCGGAATCCGGCACCGTCCTTCACGAAGTGAGTCGTCTTTTTGAGGGTTTCTACCAGTTCGGCAAGGTAATCCTTGATCTCGTCACAATCCGGGTCTGTCTGCCTGCGGTAGGCTTCGATCTTCGCTGTAGGCGGATAGGCCATGGGAACGAGTTCGCCGGTTTCCAGAAGATTGGCGATGAATTCGCAGACTTCCAGCAGTTCCTCTGCATCCTGGGAATGATCTCTGCGGCGGGGGCGTCTGGTCTGACGAAGGACGCGGTCCGCATAGAAGAGAGCGCGTTCGGTGTAGTCTTCCTGTGCCACGTCGGAACGGAGCGCGCTTTCACCTCTGTTGCGATAGAAACCGTAGATCGCGGAGACGATGGAGGGATCGCGGACCGTTCCGTCGGGATACACGACTCCGTGCACGCGGTTCCATCCGTCCTGGCCGATCATGAGTTCAAACAGATACCAGCCGACGCCGTATTCGTTATGCATCTGGATGGACATATCATAGGGATTCGCCCGTGCGAGGCAGCACATTTCGTTGTCCACGATGGGCTTGCCGTATTTCTTGCCGAGGGCAATGGCCATTTCAAGGACCTCGCGCAGACGGGCGCGTGTGGATGAATAATCATGGAAAACGATGACGTCCACCAGTTCAGCCGTGCGGCTGGCTTCCGTTTCCCAGATGAAGATGTTCCCGATGCCGATATCATGATCGGGATCCTTGGCTTTGACGTATTTGCAGAAATGACGGATGAATTCCCAGGTCTTCTCCTGCTTTTCCCTGAGTTCCTTCAGATCCGGGATCCCGGGGCGGAAATCCTGCACATACTTGGGTTCTTCATCATACCAGGTGACAAAGGCATCCGTATATCCGGGTTCATTGGAAATATCCCAGAAAAGGAGGCCGGGTTCCTGACCGATCGCCTCATACAGATGATCAAAGTATTCTTCGCCGAAATGCCAGGATTCGGGATGCTGGATGGTCTTGCGCAGCGGACGCAGGGTCTCTCCTTCCACGGGAGCGAATTCTTCTTCCATGGGATAGAACATTGCGCCGAAAAGGACGATGGGGTTGGTAGAGACTCCGTGTTTCCAAGCAGTCTGGACGAAATCCTTGACGTCTGCAAGGAACTTGTCGGGATTGGCCTGATAGACGGGATAGGGAAGGAAGATGCGCGCACTGTTCAGATGCAGGCGCTCAGCATAGCCCATGTCCCTTTCCACGATGTCGTGATTGTAGCGGCTCCAGAAATCTCTGTCGTTCCAGGCATCCGACTGTGTGTAGTTGAATCCCCGGACGGCAGAATAATCAACTGTTTTTTTCATGAAACTGTCTCCTTTTTGCAAGATGGATTCTTTGAATTCATTGTATTCTCAGAACGAAGGGAGCGTCAAGTAACGAATCTCTCCCACAGTCAGAAAACCGGCTCCGGAATGAACCGGAGCCGGTGATGATCAGACGTGGGCGGACCGCAGAGCCCCTTCGGGTGACTGCATGTCGCAGATTCGCCTGTACAGCCCGCCGAGAGCATACAGTTCGTCGTGGGAGCCCTCTTCCACAACGCGTCCCTTGTCCAGGACGATGATGTGATCTGCCTGCATCAGAGTCGTGATCCTGTGAGAGATCAGGATGCGGGTGGAGTTTGTCTCGCGCCGGTTGAGTTCTCGGCGGATACGGGAATCCGTCTCGGCATCTACGGCGGAAAGACTGTCGTCCAGGATCGTGATGGGGGTATTCCTCAGGATCGTCTGTGCTATGGCTGTGCGCTGCTTCTGGCCGCCGGAAAGCGTGACGCCGCGTTCGCCGACGAAAGTCTCATATCCTTTCGTAAAGTGCATGACCGTTTCGTCCAGTGCGGCTGTTCGGGTAGCGTCCCGGATCTCTTCTTCGCTCGCGTCCTTGTTCGTGATTGCGATGTTTTCACCAAGAGTCTTGGAGAAAAGGAAGGGTTCCTGCAGAACGAATCCGATCTGTTCACGGACGCTTCTTCGGGTCACTGTTTTCAGATCACGGCCGCCGATCGTGATGCGTCCTCCGCCTTCGGGAAGATCGTACAGACGGCACAACAGATACATGAGCGTGCTTTTGCCGCTTCCCGTGCTGCCGAGGATACCTGTTACCTTGCCTTCCCGCAGAGTAAAGGAGACGTCGTCCAGGATCGGGGCGTCCTCTTCCTGGCCATAGCGGAAGGTCACGTGATCGAATACGATATCGCCCGCAAGATCCGCTTCCTCGGCTCCCGGAATCTCCTGTTCGGATGCGGAGTTGAGGATATAGCGGATACGGTCTATGGACACGCCTGCGCGGCTCATGCCTGAGATGACGCGGCCCAGCTGGCGGACCGGCCCCATGAGCATGGCGCTGTAGGACAGGAAGGCGATGAAGTTCCCGATGCTGATCTCCCCGTTGAGACAGAAGTGGGCTCCCGTCATCAGGACCATCAGCATCTGCAGGCCGGAGATCGCATCGCCGGTGGCCCAGAAGGCTGAAAGCAGACGCATGAGATAATCCCAGAGGCCTGTATACTCCTCATTCTTTTTTTCAAAACGTTCCCGTTCGTAGGTCTCTCTTCCGAAAGCCCTTACAACACGTACGCCTGTCAGGTTCTCCTGTGCGACAGCCGAGAGCTCCCCTTCCGTTTCATCTACTTTTCGGAAGCTCTTTTCGATCCTCGTATGGAAGAAATAGGAGGAGGCGACGATCACGGGGATGAACAGAGCCACGAACAGTGTCATTTTGGGGGAGATGCTGATCATGAACAGAAGGCTCAGAAGGATCTGGACGGCCATACGCACGAGCGCGGTCAGCTGTTCGGACAGGAAGGCTCTGATCATGTCAACGTCGCTGGTGCAGCGCTGGATGATATCGCCCGTATGGTTCTGGTTGAACCAGGAGAAGGGCAGAGAAAGGATGTGCTGATAGAGAAGGTCTCTCGTGGACTTCAGCAGCACTTCCTGGCCCCGGGCGTTCATCATCCGGAAGACATAACGCGAAAGGAGAGCAAGGACCGCAACGGCGATGATGATGAGGCCGATATACCCGATATGGGCACGGAAGGTCTTTGTGCCTCCCAGAAAGTCAAGAATCGGCCGGATATAGAACGGCAGGTCCGGTGCGGCGTCTCCGATCACGGAATCTACAGTATAGGAAATGATCCTGGGGTTGATCAGGTCCAGGAGGGTCGTGCACCATGCAAACAGGATGCTCGCTATAAAGAAACGCTTGGAGCCGCGGACCAGAGCGAGCAGAAGGCTGGCGTGATTGGGATACAGTTCGTTCTGCTTCATCTTCGTTACGCCTCCTCTCCGGACATGGCCAGATCGACCGCCATGTCAGCGTACTGCCTGGTAAAGAGTTCCCAGTAGTAACCTTTTTTGTCCATGAGTTCCCTGTGATTGCCCTGTTCCACGATCTTTCCGTCTCTGACGGCAAGGATCGTGTCCGCGTCCACGATCGTGGACAGACGGTGGGCGATCATGAAGGAGGTGCGTCCGGCCGTTACGGTCTCGATGGCCTGCTGGATCATCTTTTCCGTGAGGGTGTCTACAGATGATGTCGCTTCATCCAGAACGAGGATGCGGGGATCTGCGAGGATGGCACGGGCAAACGACAGGAGCTGGCGCTCTCCGGACGAGAGCATGCTTCCGCCTTCGCCTACGTCACTGTCCAGTCCCGCGTCCATGCGTTCCACGACGTGATCGGCGGAAACGAGGCGCAGAGCGTTCCAGATCTCTTCGTCCGTTGCGTCGGGACGTCCGTACCGAAGGTTCTCTCTCACGGAACCTGAAAAGAGGTGCGGCGTCTGGAGAACGTATCCGATGTGGCTGTGCAGCCAGAGCTGGGAGCGTTCTCTCGCGTCCCGTCCGTCGATCAGGACCTGTCCTTCCGTGGGTTCATAGAATCTGCAGACCAGATTGACGAGCGTGGATTTCCCGGCGCCCGTTTCGCCGACGATGGCGATGGAAGCGCCTTCCTCCACCGTCAGATTGAAATGCTCGAGTACGGGCTCGTCCCCGTCCGGATACTGGAACGTCACGTCGCGGAATTCCACGCGTCCGTGCAGTTCTTCCCAGTTCTCCTTTTTGGGGCTGAAAGTATCCCCGTATTTTTCCACGACTTCGGGACTGTCCATGACGGAGGATTCCGTCTCCATGAGCCGGCTGAAACGTTCGATATTGACCTGGATCGTCGTCAGGGCGTTGACGACGTTGATGCAGTTCTGCAGCGGATCCATGATGGAAATGGCGTATGTCATGAAAACGGATAGCGTTCCAAGTTCCATGATTTTTTCCATGGTCAGGCTTCCGCCTTTCCAGAGGACCAGGGCCAGAGAAACGGCTGAAAGGAAGGAGACACCGGAACCGATCAGGGCGGAGGTCCTTGCGGCCCCTATGGATTCCCGCTTCATTGTGGCGGTGTCGGTACGGAAATCTTCGTTCATACGGTCTTCGATCGCAAGCGTCTTGATGGCGCGCACGCCGGTAATGCCTTCGTTGAAGTCACCGGTGATGATCGAGTTCAGTTCGCGTACACGGCGGTTTTGACGGATCAGACGGCGACGGAAGAAGGTGACCGCGACAATCGCCACGGGAAAGAGCGCAAGGATGAGGAGCGCAAGCTTCAGATTCGTGACGCACATGACGATGATGACACAGATGACGTAGCTGGCGCTCCATACGAAATCCATGAGCCTCCAGGAGAAGAGCTCACCGACGCGGCCGGAATCACTCATGACGCGTGCATGGATATAGCCGACCGAATTCCGGTTGAAATAGTCGAAAGTCAGCGTCTGTAGATGATTGAAAGCGGCGTTCCGCAGATCTCTGTTCACCCACAGTTCCATTCGGGAGCACATATAGCAGGAGTAATAATTGTTAAGGACCTGGAAAACGAGGACCAGGAAATACAGGATCCCGACGATCCAAAGGGAATCTGCGGTGTGTTCTGCCAGGTTGTGATTGATGATATGCCGGTTGAACAGCGGGTAGATCGAATCCACGAGGCTCGAAAGAAGCCCCAGGAAGACCATGAGGACGATCATCCAGCGGTAACGTTTGGCATAAGGCAGGACTTTGGGGATGCCAAAGAAGGGAAGGGTTGTTTTCTGTTCCTGGGATTCCATATTGACTCTCCGAGTGGTTGTTTCGGTGGGAATTTGTCGACTGGCAAACAATGGCGATTATAGCAAACCGGAGCCCCGAGTTCAAGACTGGGAGCTCTGGTGGATATAACGTGACAGACCGGGAAATCAATCCGGCATATCCTTGCAGAAATCAGAAACCGTAGCCTTCGAGCCACTCCTGTGCCAGTACAGCCCAGCGTGCTGTGTGGGGCTGAAGAGGCGTCGTCTCATCTGCTCCGTCATACAGACCGCCTCCGTGAGGGCCTTCCCTGAAAGCGTGGATCTCGAATTCGATGCCCCGGTCGGCGCATGCCTTGGCATATTCGAGCGTTCCGTGAGGATCGTCCCGGTGGGTCTGGAAGAGGAAAAAGGGCGGACTGTCCGGACGGAGATTCGCCGCAGGCCATACCGCGGACGCTTTGCGGGTCGCCTCGATGTCGTAGCCTCCGGCTCCGGCCTGAGGCACGCGCATGGGGAAAGCTCCGTACAGAAGAAGCACGGCGTCAGGTCTTGACGAGCAGCGTGCGACGGGATCATCCGATGCTGGATCTCCCGCATCATACCGGGTTGCCGTTCCTCCCGAGAGCATGCCGCCTGCCGAGAATCCGCCTATGGCGATCCTGTCTGCAGGGATCCCCCATTCTTCCGCGTGAGCACGGACGTACCGGACAGCGCGGAGACCGTCGGCTACTGCGCACGTCTGCGGATCGTAGGGCCGGACCCTGTAATCGAGGATCGCGGCGTTCAGTCCCGCCCGGTGGAAGAACTCGGCTACGGCTCTGGATTCGTTGGGAGATTTATGGACGAAGCCGCCTCCCGCGCAGACGATGAACAATCCGCGTCCAGGATGGATGGGCAGCACGTAGAGAGCAGGCTCGTCCTGACCGAGAGCGGGATCGAAGCCGGGAACACTTTCACCCCAGATCTTCTGAGGTCGGATCCCTTCCCCGGCAAGTTCATGCTTCATCCTTGCCCATCTGGAATCACGGTCTGCTTTCAGTTCTTCGGAAGTCAGAGTTCTGTAATCGATGAAGTGTTCATTCAGATTGTCAGCCATAGGTTTCCTCCTGTCATAGCGTTTTGTGAATCAGTTTCGGTTCTTATATGCCGATCATTTCCATTGCCGCGATCATCCTGAGCCTGTCGGGATCGATCCGGTCCCGCCCGTAGGCATCCATGAAACGGTCTGAGTATTCCACTGTGCCAAGATTGTAATTGAGCGTCCATATCCCCCAAAGGATATCGATGTGGCTGTCGGCGATGCCCCCGTTTCCCAGATCGATATACCCGGAAAGATCCCATCCGTTCAGGATGATGTTGGGGAGACAGTAATCCCCGTGGATCAGTGCGTCTTTTCGAAGATTACGAAGTCCTTCTTCCGCGACAACTCTCGTTTCCTGCAGGGAGCCGAATTCCCATAGACCAGCGAACAGATCCGATTCGCAGTGCCTGCCGGCAAGTCCCCTGCGGACGGATTCCGAATAACTCTCGAGCCTGTCCTGTACGGGACACAGAGAACCGTCTGTCTCATGGAGCGCCCGAAGCAAAGAGGCGGTGGTGTCACACAGCTTTTTCGGATCGTCCAGACAGTGCCGGTCCGTACAGTCTTCTCCCGGGATCCTTGCCGTGATCAGATAATCACTGCCTTCGTGAGTCCCGTAATGCAGGACCTGCGCGGAAAGACCCAGACGGCTGAAGTAGGCTGTCATCTCGGCTTCCCTGAAGAGCGTTCCTGCCTGAGAGATCTTCAGGTACAGGCCGTCTCCCTGATCCAGAAAGTAGACGGATGCTTCCGGTGAACAGCTGCTGTCATATATGTCCGCGCCTTTCAGAAAAGGCCGGATCTCGGGCGGCTGGAATTCTGCGGGCAGCGCTGCAGCGTGTCTTCTCATCCTGTTCCTCCTCGTTTCCGGATTCTTCTGCTATTTACGACCTGAACGGCACGGATTCCTGCCTGAATCGGCGGATTTCACTTTCCGATCACACCTGAAACGATGACGTTTTATCCGTTCCTCAGATTATACTTTGAATGGCTTGAACAGGAAAATGTTAGGAAAAATCATGTTGATGTCGGCAAATATCCATGTTCATGACAATATTCTGCCACATTCCGCGAACATTTACGTACTATATTGGGAAATTACATAATAACATACGTGATTATAGAAATGGATGACGAGATCGAGGCTGTCAGAAGACGATACGGTTCCGGGATTCCGTTATTTTTCGGAAGGCATATGAGATTACGAAATCATGAAAGAGTCAAAGTGCGTTATCGGAATACAAAAGAGTAAATACATGACCGATGGGCTTGGATACATGCATCCGAAACCGCATCATTCGGGATTTATTTGTCTGTTCATCCTATAATAGAATAGAAGATCAAGGGGATCTTGTATCTATCATAGGAAAGGAAAAGGAGAAAAGTATGAACAAAAAACTTGCTTTGATTCTGGCGGTTCTCATGCTTCTGACGATCTGCCTGACTGCCTGCCAGTCCACACCGGCCGGCTCGGACACTCCGTCCCAGCAGGGCGGCTCCAATGAGCCTGCGAAGGCCACGGAAGCCCCCAAGTCTGACGAACCCAAAGGCGATGAGACGCCTGCCGGAACTGGAACGGAAGATGCTGAAGGCGACAGCAACTTCAATCCTACCGGTTGGCCGGTCTGCAAGGAGATGGAGACCATCCACGTTCTGTGCAGCCGTTCCAACTATGCTCCCGACGATCTGAATGAGCTTTATATCGTTCAGCAGGCGGAAGCCATCACCAACGTACACATCGATTTCGAGAGCTACACCGGCACGACCTACAGCGAGAAGTACAACATCATCCTTGCTTCCGGTACGTATCCCGATGTCATCTCCGACGGTATGTCCCCCCTGATGCAGGCTATGTACGGCATGCAGCAGCACATCTTCATCCCGCAGGATCCTTATGTAGACGCCTACATGACCAACCTGCAAGCCCTGTTCGACAAGAAGCCGGCTCTGCGCGCTTACATTTCCTGCGCTGACGGCAACATGTACACTCTGCCCCGTCTGAACGAAGGCGGCTGGATGCAGAGCGGCAACATGCTCATCATCAACAACTCCTGGATGGATGATCTGGGTCTGGATATGCCCTCCACGCTGCAGGATTTCGAGGCTGTTCTGAAAGCCTTCAAAGAGAACGACTGCAACGGCAACGGCGATGCCAATGACGAAGTTCCTCTGTATGCTCTGCTGAACCTTGTCGGCTACAACTCCGGCAACACTGGTCTGCAGCACATCTTCGGCGCTTTCGGCATCAACATGTCTGCCAGCTATCTGGACGTGGATGAGAACGGCAAAGTCTACTTCACCGGCATGGATGACCGCTATAAGGATGCTGTCCGTTATCTGCGCAAACTTGCTGACGAAGGCCTGCTGTCCACCCTCGGCTTCTCCTCTGACTGGGATACCTTCAACGCTGCCTTCAACCAGGAGCCCTACGTCTATGGCTGCTTCGGCATCTGGGAGATCGGCGACGGCTTCACTTCCCCCAACGGCCCGATCGAGTATGACTTCGTGCAGCCTCTGAAAGGCCTGAACGGCGAAGATCCTGTTTTCGGCATTGAGCAGTACCCCGGCTACAACTACCGCTGGGTCATCACCCGCGACTGCGAGAAGCCCTATATCGCTGATCGCTATGCGGATTACTGGTTCCAGCCGGATCAGTCCCTGACGACGATCGAAGGCGCGATCGACGGCCCGAACCCCCGTCTGATCCCCTGCACCGTCTGCAACAACGGCCGCGCTCTGATGGTTAACACCGACGTGCCCGAAGGCATGACGATCCTGATGTTCCGCGACAACAACTTCGCTTCCTTCTTCCCCTGCGGCTGCACCCGTGAGTACTACGACGAGCGTCTGCATCTGCACTTCACCGACCGTAAGGTCCAGCACATCGACAACGATCTGAAGCCCTACGCTGATAAGTCCTACATCCCCGGCAGCCTGAACTACACCGTGGAAGAGGCTGAGCGCGTGAACCAGATCCTGTCCGATATCCGCGACTACACCAACCGCCGCGGTGTTGAGTGGGTCTCCGGTACCGGTGATGTCGATGCTGACTGGGATGCCTACATTGCCGAACTGAAGGCCATGGGCGTGGAAGACTACGTCAAGCATTCTCAGTCCGCCTACGATCGTTTCGTAGAGGTCATGAACCGCAAGTAAGATATCGATCCCTATATCTTCAGGACGGGAGTTTTCTCCCGTCCTTTTCTTATCCGTAAGACAGAAAAAGCGCCGGCTTATGCCGGCGTCTTTGCTGTAAATATGTATAGTCAGTTCAGAGACTGCACGATGGCGTCGAAGAGGTCATCATAGGTCTCGAAGGCGGGGTATTCGGGGTAATCTCTCTTGATCGCGTCCGTTGTTCTGAACAGGAAGCCCGCTTTGGAGGCTTTGATCATGCCGATATCATTGAAACTGTCGCCTGCAGCTATCGTCTCGTATCCGATGCTCTGAAGGGCCCGTACGGTCGTGAGTTTGGAATTCGCGATCCGCATACGGTGGCTGAGGATCTCTCCGTCCGGCGCGACTTCCAACGAGTTGCAGAACAGCGTCGGCATCCCGAGCTTGCGGATCAACGGTTTCGCGAATTCTTCAAAAGTATCCGAAAGGATCAGGACCTGGACACGGTCCCGAAGAGCATCCAGAAATTCACGTGCGCCGGGGAGAGGATCTACCCTTGCAATCACGTCCTGGATTTCCTTCAGGCCAAGACCGTGTTTCTTCAGTATCCCGATTCTCCATTTCATGAGTTTATCATAATCGGGTTCGTCCCGGGTCGTCCGTCTCAGTTCGGGGATCCCGCTTTCTTCGGAAAACGCGATCCAGATCTCGGGCGTCAGAACGCCTTCCATATCCAGACATACGATGTTCATGCACTGCTCCTTGTGTCCTGTTTGTCTTATGTTTGAAGCCATTACGACTGAATTCACGGGAAAACGTCGATATGTCAATCATGATACCCGTTTTCGTTCCGTTGTCAAGAGGACCATGGACTCTGCTTGACCGGGCACGGCGGGCTTACTATAATCAGATCAGAAAACACAGACAGGAGGAGGACCATGAAGATCAAGTATCTCGGCACGGCGGCGGCAGAGGGGATCCCCGCCATGTTCTGTCACTGCGAGAACTGTGAAAACGCAAGAAAGGCCGGAGGACGCAACATCCGTACCCGTTCACAGACTCTGATCGACGATACGCTCAATATCGATTTTTCTGCTGACGCTTTCATGCATGAACTGAAATACGGGCTGAACTATGCCGACATCCGGTATTATCTGTTCACGCACATACATGAAGATCACTTCTATCCCATGGATTTCAACTATATGTATCATGGCCTGGGACACGTTCCGGAAGGACATCCGGGTTACGATATCTACGGCTCGCCGGACATCCTTCCTGGTTTCAGATCTCTGGAGCATGCAGCGGATACCTCGGATTACGTGCGGATCCATACGCTCATTCCCTATGAGACCGCATCCGTAGGGAAGTATTGGGTGACACCGCTTAGATCGCTTCACGGTACTCCGAACCCTTTTTCCTATGTGATCTCAGATGGGGAAAAGACGATCCTGTATCTTCATGATACGGGTATTCTGCCGGAAGCCTCTCTATCCTGGCTCATGGACTGCGGGATGCGGTTCGACTTCGTCAGCTTCGACTGTACGGGTGGAAACCGTGACCGTCTGGACTATACGTCGCACCTCTGTTTCGGAGATGTCCTGAAGTACAAAGGTCTGTTCATGGAAAAAGGACTGATCGATGGTGATACGGTCCTTGTACTGAATCACTTCTCCCATAACAGTCCCGACGTGAATTATGACGACAGGGGAGTTTACGAGGCTTTCGGATTCATCATGTCTTATGACGGCATGGAACTGACAGTTTGACAGCTGGCACGGGAATGATCTATTTTCATGTGATCTCGGATGTTCCGAAAACGGCAGGAGACCGCATCCTTCTCGATGAAGCACATCCGAACTTTGTCCGCAAACGGGTCTTTGAGCAGATCGGGATCGTGGAGGATATCTATCGTGATCCGGAAGCTTACATGGGTAAAGAACTGAGCCATGAGATCCGTGTGGCGCTGAGAGAACTGGCAATGGAAAAAGTCAGGAGAGCCGGATTTCCGCAGTATCCGTCCAGGATGGCCTCTCTGTATGTGTCCCGAACTTTGAGGGAAGCCGAGCAATGGGCGGAGTATTTCGCAGGGCTCGGCCGTCCGACCTACGGGATCGCGAAGATCGAGGCGGAAGGGAGGTGCTTTTTCGGAGACGCACACAAGTGCTTCGACGGTTCGGTGTCCGAGGAAGAGAATCTCCGGAAAGCGGAGATCTACTGGAGGAACGGACCCAATGAGGACGGACGGGAGCCGATATCGGAGATCCTGGTGGACGGAGATATCCGATTCGTGGAAATCGTGAAAGCGATCAATGCAAACATCCGCTGAAACGAACTGAACCGAAAAAACAAGAAAGCCTTTGAAATCAAAGGCTTTCAAGATGGCCGATGGCGTCCCCGGCGCGATTCGAACGCGCGGCCTCTCGCTTAGGAGGCGAACGCTCTATCCTGCTGAGCTACGGAGACATGAAACGTTTTGTGAATTGGACACGGCCTGTGTTCCGAATCCCGTCGTGTCGATCCCGGCATGTTTCGTTCCTGAACAGACAGGAGACATTAAGAGGAGACAGGCGACGTTTCTCCACACATTATTGCATGAAGCCCCGTGTTTGTCAAATGGGAAGTTAGCCGAACGTTGATGGGAGATGTACGATATGGACAAAATGAAAATAGATCCTGCCAGGAGTGATCAGCTGATCCTGGTAGACGGAATGGACCGGCCGGTAGGGACGGAAAGCAAGGAGAAGACCCATCGGGAAGGCTTGCTCCACAGAGCGTTTTCCGCTGTTCTTGTTCGTGATGCGGGAGCAGAGAGGGAGATCCTGCTGGCAAAACGGGCAGAAGGGAAGTATCACTCCTCAGGACTGTGGGCAAACAGCTGCTGTTCCCATCCGAGGTGGGGAGAAGAACTGCCGGATGCGGTTTTCCGCCGTATCCGTGAAGAATTGGGATGCGGAGTGTCCGATCTGAATGAGATCGGCTCGTTTATGTACCGGGCAGAGTTTGCGGATGGGATCACGGAGTATGAATTCGATCATGTGTTCGTTGGCACGGTTGAGGAGGAAATTTCCCCTGACCCTGCTGAAGTTTCTGAAACAAGGTGGATCACGGCGGAAGAACTGGCCCGAGAACTGCGGGAGACGCCTCGCTTGTTTTCTGCTTGGGCTTATTCCGTTTTTTCAATCGTACTTAAAACCCTGTGAAAGATATTCATGACAGAAGAAAAAGACGCCTGCTTCGCAGACGCCTTTTTTGCAAGTGAGATCATGCCATGTCTCTGGCTTTTTTGAGAACGCGGCAGGCAACGGGTAGATCGGCCTGGAAATCCAGTGCGCGGCCTTCGACACTCATGCGGGCATCATAGCCTCCGGCCTTCAGCGCTTTGAATACGGATACATAATCGAAACTGTCGGATCCGGACGGGAAGAGGCGTCCCTCGGGATTTGCGATATGCGTATGAGCAAGAAGACTGCCGGCATCCGTCAGGGCGCTCATGGGTTCTCCGTTCAGGACCATGTGATATATGTCACCCAGAGTGCGCAGGTTGGGAAGATCGAGCATGGCGGAGAGCAGGGTCCCTTCCGACACATAGTGCAGGATGTTGGATTCGGCACGGCAGAGAGGTTCCAGAGCGATCGTGATGCCGTGAGCGCGTGCGACAGGCTCGGCCATTCGCAGATACTCGGAGATCTGCTGCCAGGCACGGTGGTAAGACCAGCCTTCCGGAACATTGCGTGCACCGGATGAACCGAAAACGACGACTTTGACGCCCAACTGTTCAGCACGGTCGAAACCGCGCGTGATGAAACCCTCCACTTGGTTCAGATCCACATCCGGACCCGTCACGCGCTGCTGTGCGGTCAGCATGCCGTTGCATGCTTCCACGGAGATGGATGATGCTTTCGCAACGGAAAGCTGACGCTTGAATTCCTCTTCGGGAAGAGAAGCGATCCCGGCGAATCCGGCTTCCAGATAATCATATCCTGCAGCCGCAGCGAGAGAAATCTGATCGATCGCGGCACACACGCCGATTCTGATCATAATACACCTCCTGATGTCTTTTCAAAAATCCCCGTTTGGGTTTCGGAGAACCCGATCTCTTTCAGGACAGACTTCAGAGCCTGCGCCGCGGCGCGGAAAGCAGCCTGTCCGGAAGGATATCCCTGCATGCCTCGGGAAGACACGTCGTCTGTTTCCAGTGATTCCAGACCCTGGAAGACTTTCAGATGCGGTTCCAGGCTCAGATAGATCCGGCCGTCCTTTTCGGAGAAGTGCTTCAGCAGACCAGCAATATGGCCGTCTCCCATACCTGCGGGTACGACCTGACCGCTGGACAGCAGAGCGTCCTTGATGTGCAGATAACGGATATAGGGCGAAAGCAGAGGCCAGGATTCTTCAGGTTTCACACCGCACTGAATGAAATTGGCAGGATCGAAAACGCCGGGCATGCGGCCTTCAAAAGTGCGGTATAGGTCCAGGCATCGTTCCGTGACGTCACCGTAGATGCCTTTCTCGTTTTCGTGACATGCCTGGACTCCGGCGTCTTCACAGATGCTGAGCATCCGATCGATGCCTTCCAGAACGGCGCCGCGGAACTGAGCGGGATCCTGCCCTGAAGGCATGTAGAAAGAGAACATGCGCAGAAGCTTGACATCCAGAATGTCGGCAATATCCATTGCGTGTCGGAGTGCATCCAGATGCGGTTCGAGGGGCTCGTCGATCCTGATCTTGCCGAAAGGGGAACCGATCGAGGAGAGACGAAGGCCTTCACCGTCGAGGACGCGGCGGATCTCGCGGACTTCTTCTAGACTCTGGGAAACGAGCGAACTGCCGTTGACGCCGCGCATTTCGATGAAACGGAGACCGTTTTCGTGACAGGCGGCGATCTGCCCGGTCAGATTCGGTGCGGCTTCATCCAGGAAACCGGAAAGCACAAATACAGCCATGATACCTCCTAACGAATGACGTTTGCCTGACCCCGGCTGTTCAGGAAGGCCTGGATCTCCGGAACCGTGACAGCATTGAAATCACCGGGGACAGTGTGTTTCAAAACGCCGGAAGCCATAGCGAATTCTACGGCCTGCGCAGGCTCCCATCCCCGGGAGTGGGCATACAGGATGCCGGATGTGAAGGCGTCCCCGCTGCCTACGCGGTCAACCATATCTTCCAGGTGATAACAGCGGCTCATGGCAAACGAACCAAGATCCCTGTCCATGATGCAGGCAGCCCATGTGCCGCGGTTGATGGACAGGCTCCTGCGGCGTGTCACGGCCAGCAGACGGACCTGCGGGAGCAGATTCATGACGGCATCGCAGTAATCCTGATAGAATTCGGGATCCGGCTCCCCTTCTTCGGGAGGCTGAGGAAGTTCCGTATAGCCTAGGCACGGAGCGAACTGGGCCTCGTTTGCAATGAGGATATCCGCTTCTCTTGCAAGAGGAAGAAGAAGTTCCTGAGGCGTTTTCCCGAACTGGAACAGTTTGGCCCTGTAATTCAGGTCCAGGGAAACGAGTATGCCGCGCCTGCGCGCGTTATGAGCCGCATTCAGCGTTTCGTCGGCCCCGGCCTGTGAGATCCCGGGGGTGATACCGGTCAGATGGAGGATATCGACGCCTTCCAGTGCAGCATCCCAGTCGATGTCGCCGGGCCTGACTCTGGCGATGCATGAATCCGCACGGTCATAGATCACGCGGGAAGGACGGTCGCCCGCTCCCGCCTCTACGAAATAGACGCCCAGACGCCCCGGCAATCTGGGTATGCAGGATGTGTCCACACCGCACGCGAGCAGGCTCCGCAAAGCGGCCTGCCCCAGATCGTTCTCGGGAAGCAGGGTGATATAGCGGCTCGGAAGCCCCCATGCGGCGAGGCACATGGCGACGTTGGCTTCTGCTCCTCCGAAAGTTGCTTCGAGACGGTTTTCCTGCAGGAGACGGGTATACCCCGGGCTTTTCAGACGAAGCATATATTCTCCGAAAGCGGCGATCCTCATGCGTTTGCCTCCCGGAACAGGTCGAGTTTCTCTCTGGTCCGCCGGGCCGCATCACGTACGGCCTCATAGTTCTCCGACTGCAGCCATGCGGACTTCACGAGCCAGCTTCCTCCGCAGGCAAAGACTTTGGGATCCGCCAGATAATCCGTGAAGTTGTCCAGAGTCAGGCCGCCCGTCGGCATGAAGGAGAGTTTGGGGAAGGGAGCGGAGAGCGCTTTGAGCATCTTCAGTCCGCCAAGCGCTTCTGCGGGGAAGAACTTGACGATGTTCAGGTTGTATGAAGATGCCGTCATCAGATCGGATGCGTTGGAGCATCCGGGGAAGATCGGTACGCCGCGGCTCTGAGCCATTTCCACGATGGGCACGGAAAACCCGGGAGTGACCAGGAATTCTGCACCGGCCATGATGGCCGTCTGCGCCATTTCCGCGTTGAGAAGACTGCCGGCGCCTACAAGGAAACCGGGAAGCGTCTGCCTGACGAGGTAGATGGCTTCCGCTGCGGCTTCCGTGCGGAAGGTGATCTCGATTGCTCCGATGCCTCCTGCTTCGAGAGCGCGGCAGGTCGGGACCGCCTCTTCCGGGGTGAAGAACGAAGCGACCGGAAGGACTCCGCCGATACGGATTCTTTCATAAATATCCTGCATGGGAACCTCCTAGAAACGGAAATAGGCTTTGGCGTTCTCATAGGAGACGCCCTGTACGATACGGGTGAGGAGCTTGGGATCGTCCGGGAATTCGCCGTTTTCGACCCATGAGCCGATGAGATTGCAGAGGATCCGGCGGAAATACTCGTGTCTGGGATAGGAGATGAAGGAACGGGAATCCGTCAGCATGCCGACGAAACGCCCCAGCAGACCTACACTTGCCAGCGTCGTCATCTGGTCGATCATGCCGGGAAGCTGATCGTTGAACCACCAGCCGGAGCCCAGCTGGATCTTGCCGGGAACCCCTGATGCCTGGAAGTTGCCCAGAAGGGATGCGAGCGTATAGTTGTCTTTGGGATTCAGACTGTAGAGAATTGTGCGGGGCAGCCTTCCGTCCCGGTCCATTGCGTCCAGAAGGCGGGAAAGATTCCGGGCTACAAGGGGATCGTCCATGGAATCGAACCCGGAATCCGCTCCGTACTCACCGAACTTGCGGGTGGAATTGTTCCGCATGGCGCTCAGGTGGAGCTGCATGGCCCAGTCGTTTTCCGAATAGATCCTTCCGAGGTCGGTCATGAGCCGTGTGCGGTATGCTCTGCAGGCAGATTCATCAGGGATATTGCCTGCGGTTGCTGAAGCGAAGACCGCTTCGATCTGCTCGTCTGTCGCAGGGCTCCAGGGCACGAACTCGAGACTGTGATCTGAGAGGCGGCAACCCATGGAAGCGAAGAATGCAGCCCGCTCCTCAAGTACATTGACCAGATCCCTGTAACTTCCGATCTTTTTCCCTGATGCCTTTTCGAGCTCTGCTACGGCGGAGAGGAAAGGCGTCCTTTCCGGATACAGGAAACGGTCGGGACGGAACGTGGGGAGCACACGGAACCCGAGATCCTCCCCTGCAAGAAGACGGTGATACTCCAGACTGTCCGCGGGATCGTCCGTCGTGCATACGACTTCCACGCGGAATCGTCTGATCAGAGCACGGGGAAGATACTCCGGCTTGGCAAGGAGCGCCTTCGTTTCATCATAGATGCCGTCGGCAGTATCTTCCGTGAGGATCGTGCGGATCCCGAAGACACGCTGCAGTTCGAGATGGGTCCAGTGGAACAGGGGATTTCCCGGCGCATAGGACAGAGCCTGCGCATAAGCCCGGAAACGGGCTTTCGGATCGCCTTTGCGGACCGGATAGATCAGTTCTTCGGGAGCACCGTTGGCGAGCATGAGTCTCCACTTGTAGTGGTCGCCTCCGAGCATCAGATCGGTGACGTCCGTGAAGGGTTTGTTTTCCCAGATCTCTTTGGGCGAGAGATGACAGTGATAATCTAGAATGGGAAGATCACGGACCTGTTCGAACAGCTTTTTTGCCGTGTCGCTGCCGAGAAGGAAATCATCGTCCATAAACTGTCTCATGGTTCTATACCTCCGTCAACTGTTTTTCCAGGAATCCGAATACGCGGTCCGTGGAGATCTCGTGCTTACCGGGGAAGAGCTCCAGTTCACATGCGTCCGACGCACCGAGCTTTTTATAGACGGCGGACAGATCTTCCCAGCAGCGCTTCGTTCCTTCCAGGGGAAAGATGGGATCTTCCGTCCCGGAGGAGATAAGGATCGGTTTCGGTGCGCCGAGCGCGATCAGCTGAGCCATGTCGCCGACATCCAGGATGCCGGGGAAATAATTGCACAGGCAGTGGTGCATGGCGAGGATGCTCGTGCCGAAAGTGTTGGGATAGGATGCGATGACAGCCGCATCGATCCTTGGTTCCAAAGCGAATAGCGCGGTGTTCAGCATTCCGCCGCCGCTCATGCCGTAAGAGATCAGCCTGCCCTGCGGGCCGACAGGCAGCGCCCAGTCCAGCAGACGTTCGCATTCCACCACCCGGAGGCCGGCAAGAGTCATGCCGTGCATCAGGAGGTGAAGCGCGTTGGCTGTACAGCCCCGGTTGGATTCTGTCAGATTGTCTTCCGATATCGTCTGCCCGAAGCCGATCAGTTCCGGCACAAGGACGGTGTAGCCGAGTTCGGCGAAACGCAGGGGAAGGGGCATGTCCCCGCTGACAGGATCGGGCGAGATGACGCCTTTCGCTCCCGGTCCGTGGCCGATGAGATAAAGGATCGTCTGTCCGTTGCAGATATCCGGCACGAGACGGTGGATGGGTGCCGTAAGATCCGGCAGAAAGGTGAAGTCATAGGTCTCCAGACGGTATCCTTCCCGCCTTTCTTCGCAAGAAAGAACGGGAGATCCCGCAGCGCCGAGCGCACGGATCCTGTCCAGCCCCAGAGAGTCGGCAAATCGGATCCGTTTTGTCTGAGCAAGGGTTTCAAAGTCCGAGGCCTCGCACTCCATAATGTCTCGTCCTTTCGGTGCGTCTGCATAGAGACGCCTGAGAAAGGCATCTGTGGCATACGGGTTCATGGCAAGACATCCTTTCAGGGCTTCATCGTCCAGCCTTTGGGCGGACGTTCACCGTAGAATTGGTAATAGCGGCAGGCAATCTGTCCGTTGAACAGGACCCGCCGGCCGTTTGCCTTCGCTCCGAACGCCCGCTCGAAATCGGGGTAGGCGCAGATGACGTGCGCGCTCCAGTGCCGGAGCTGTTTCCAGGAAAGTCCGAGAGAGCGGTACAGCTGGGTCTCTTCATGACTCATGCGTTTCCCGTAGGGAGGATTCGTGATGATGTGTCCGTATGGATAGGGTGAAACGAGGTCTTTCACGTCACGACGGAGGAAAGCAAGATCGGGCATGCCTACGGCTCTGGCGTGATAACGCGCCATGGAAAGCGCGTTCTCGTCTATATCAGATCCCAGGATCTCCAAGGCGAGACGGGGATTTTCCAGATCATGGGCTTCCGCGCGCGCCTGTTTCCAAACGTCGGCAGGAATGAGCCCCCAGGTTTCGGCACCGAAATTGCGCCGGCTTCCCGGAGCGATGTTTCTGGCCTTCATCGCCGCTTCGATGATGATGGTTCCGGTCCCGCAGAAAGGATCGATCAACGCCCGGTCTTCTTTCCAGTGGGAGAGCTCTACCATCGCTGCCGCGAGCGTCTCACGTATCGCCGCCGGACCGTTCAGTTTCCTGTATCCGCGTTTGTGGAGCGGTTCTCCTGATGTGTCCAGTGACAGAGTGGCTTCATCTTTGAAAATATGAAGTTCGACAGGATATTCACATCCCGTTTCCGGAAGACGGCCGAGCCCATATACCGTGCAGAGCCTGTCAGCTATTGCCTTTTTGACGATACGCTGACAGTCGGAAAGGCTCATGAGAGCGGATGACACGCAGCGGGCGGTCACGGGGATCTTTGCATCTTTCGGCAGATAATCCTCCCAGGCTGTGCTGCGGGTCCTTTCATACAGTTCGTCAAAGGTCGCAGAACGGAACGTGCCGGCGATCAGACGAACGCGTCCCGCGGTGCGAAGGAACAGATTGGACCTGGCAAGCGCCGATTCATCTCCGTAGAACTCGACACGTGATGTCTGGATCTCGCCCGTTTCATAGCCCAGATCCCGGACCTCTTTTGCCAGTACGCCTTCCAGGCCGTAAGCGGCCGTGGCGATGTATGCCAGTTGTTTGCTCATGGTTTAAGTATAAATGGAAACAGTCCTGTTGTCCATGGGAAAACATTGGGAAAACTGTCAGGTGCACGCAGGGACTTCCGCTGAAAGAGACCCGATTTGACGGAAGGCAGGAGTGCCGTTATAATGTACAATGTTAAAAAAGTATGAAATCCCCTGACCGGGGAGGGAGGGACTCCTTTGAAGAAAGCGATGCGCCTGTGTGCACTGATCCTTGCTTTGACTGCGGGGATTCTTTCCGGCTGCGCGTCTTTTCCCTGGACAGTTCCTGCAGAAACGCAGACACCGGCAGTGACGGCCAGCCCGACCGATACGCCGATCAGAGCGCTTACAGTCGCCTGTATCCAGGATGACGGAGTCGAACTGCTGAACGACTGGTGCGGGATCGCATCGGAACTCGGACTTGAACTGAAGGTCGAGCCCATGGACCTGCAGTCCTATTGGATGATGTCGGCGGAACAGAGACCCGCTGTTGTCTATTTCAACGGAAGAGAAGATCTGGCCAACCTCATGCATCTGGTGGAGGATGGGACCGTACGCCGTTTTTCCGCGAAAGACCTTGCAGGACACGAAGAACTCAGGGATCTTATGAGACACTATAAGCCCCTGTATAACGACGGCTATGGGTACTATGCTCTTCCGCGGGCGGCATGGGACTCTTCCGTGGGCATCCCGGACGGCAAAGTCCTGTATTACCGTTCTGACTGGATCCAGTCGGAGAAAGTCGATTTCAGCGATATCACCTGGGAAGCTTTCATCGAAATGATGACATATGCCGCATCCGGCGATCCGGACGGGAACAAGATCAAAGACACGAAGGCTATCGCGGTGGGCGAGGGGCTGGAATCCTGGTTCCTGGAACTGTTCGGCGTACGCTCCTGGGTACTTGAGGACGGACAGTATGTGCCCGGTATGGTTTCAGGCCGCGCCAGGGACGCCCTGGCCTGGGCAACGCAGATCCGCAAGGAGAATCAGCTGAGAGTCTGCGAGCATAAAAGCGAAGCCCTTGAATCCTTTGTCAAGGGAGAAGTCGCCATGCTGATCTGGGACGGGAACGCTGAAGGCGTGTCCCAGGTGGAATCCGCATGGTCGATGATCCATGAGACGGACGGTCTTCTGATCAGCGACTGCGTTTCGATCCTTCCTGAACCTTCGACGCCCTGGGGCACTCGCTACCTTCCCGTGACGGAGGCCAAGGATTTTGTCCTGATCGATTCCGGGGTGACAGACAAAGAACTGGAAGCGATTTTCTGCATCGCGGACAGGTCCCGCGAAGCGAGCAGGAGCCGTCTCGACAAGTATGAGCCGGAAAGCTATGCGGAAGGCGTACGTGACGAGATGTCCACGACCTGGTGGGCCAACGTGTGGAAAGGCCCCGTGTTTGCCGACGGTGTCTGGTCGGACGACAAGATCCTCCTCCAGGACGAGATCGACAAGGCTCTGCCCGAGCTTCTGGAAGAACTCGCACTCGTGAATTCCCGCTTCGATGAATCCTGGACGGACTGGGTGGCCCGGATCCATTCTCTGGAATCCTATGCGCCTGCCTGTGAAGCTGTCAACGGACAGGCTCAGGCACGCCGGTTCTTCATGGAAGAGTAAAAGGAAACGGATAATGGCTGCAGTCTGAGAACTGCAGCTTTTTTATTCTCTCACGAACCGGGAAGCACGGAGCGCTCGGGCTTTTGACTGGACTGCAGGGGAATTATCCTGTATAATTATGACACAACGACAGGAGGCTCGGAATGGATCGCGAATGGCTCATTAAGGGGCTTGAAAGCTATTACGGAGAATACAGCTGCGGGCTGGATTTCGGTACGCCCTACCAGCTTCTTGTGGCGACGATCCTTTCCGCTCAATGCACGGATGAAAGAGTCAACCAGGTCACGCCGGCCCTCTTCGGACGCTTTCCTGATGCGGAGGCACTTGCTTCCGTCACCCCCGGAGAACTGGAACCCTGGATCGCCTCCGTCAATTTCTATCACAACAAGGCGATCCACCTCGTTTCGGCTGCCAGAATGATCGTATCCGATTTCGGGGGGGAAGTCCCCGGTACCATGGAAGAGCTGACACGGCTTCCGGGTGTGGGAAGAAAGACGGCCAACGTGGTCCTGTCCAATGCCATGGGTGTTCCGGCCATCGCGGTGGATACCCACGTGTTCAGGGTAAGCCACAGGCTCGGGATCGCCAGCGGGAAGGATCCGGCGGAAACGGAGCAGGAGCTCATGCTTTTCTTCCCGAAAGACAAATGGTCCGCTGCGCATCACTGGCTGATCTGGCATGGGAGAAAGATCTGCAAAGCACGCAAACCTCTGTGTGCGGAATGCCCTTTTCTGAGCCAATGCCCCTATGAAGATAAGGTATAGTCTATGAACGAATGGATGGATCAGGCCCGGATCACAGTCAAATCGGGCAACGGAGGAAACGGAGCCGTCTCTTTCCACCGTGAGAAATATGTTCCCAAAGGCGGACCGGACGGCGGAGACGGAGGCGTCGGCGGCGCAATCATCCTGACAGCTGACAAATCCATGCGCACACTCCAGTATTTCCGTTATCAGCGCAGGTTTTTTGCGGCGGACGGAGAAGACGGGATGAGCGGACTCCGCGACGGAAAGGACGGCGAGGATCTGGAGATCCGTGTGCCTCTCGGAACGATCGTGAAACTCCAGGAAACGGGTGAAGTCCTTGCGGATATGAGCCGCGAAGGACTGACTGTGCGTCTCATCCGCGGGGGAAGAGGCGGATTCGGAAACGCGAAGATGGCGACGCCTACGAGACAGAAACCCGGGTTTGCCCTGCCGGGAGGGAAGACCCGGACCTATGAACTGGAACTGGAACTCAAATCCATCGCGGACGTAGGCTTCCTCGGGTTTCCGAACGCCGGCAAGTCGACTCTGCTCTCCGTGATCTCTGCGGCAAGGCCCAAGATCGCAGACTATCCTTTTACGACGCTGATTCCCAATTTCGGCGTCGTGGAACACAGAGGACGCACGTTCGTGGCCGCTGACATACCCGGCATCATCGAAAACGCCCATGAAGGAGTCGGCCTAGGGATCGATTTCCTTCGCCATGTGGAAAGAAGCCGGGTCCTTCTCCATCTGGTCGATATGAGCGGACTGGAAGGACGCGATCCCCTGGAAGACTATTCCAAGATCATCCGTGAACTGGAAGCCTACGGGTCTTCGGTCGCGGAGAAGCCCAGGATCCTCGTGGCCAATAAAATGGATCTTCCGGATTCGGAAGAGAATCTGAAGCGCCTCAGAAAACTGGTCGGAACGGAAACGGAGATCTTCCCCATTTCGGCGGCGACGCATCAGGGACTGGCGCCCCTTCTGGACCGTGTGACACGGGTGCTGGACGATCTTCCGCCTGAGTCGGATGAGAACGGCATGGGGCTTTTCCGGGAACTGGATCCCTATCCTCCTCAGGAGTGGTTCGTGAAGGAAGAAGACGGGATCTACTATGTGACAGGCGCGCTGGCGGAGCGGCTGCTCGATTCGGTAAACCTGGAAGACGGCGCGTCAGTGCGGAACTTCCAGAAACAGCTGAGACGGCTGGGGATCGTGGACGCTCTGCGGGAAGCGGGAGCCGTCACGGGAGATACCGTGGACTTCTGCGGTACACAGTTTGATTTTATGGAGTAGACATGAACAGCAAACAGAGAGCGCTCCTGCGGAGCATGGCAAATGCGCTGGATCCCATTTTCCAGGTGGGCAAGGGCGGAGTGAACGAGAATCTGATCAAACAGGTGGATGAGGCGCTCGAGAAACGCGAACTGATCAAGATTTCGATCCTTCAGAACAGTGAATACACAGCGGGCGAAGCCTCGGAGGCCCTTGCGGAAGCAACAGGAGCCGAGAGCGTCCAGATCATCGGGAGCCGTTTTGTGCTCTACAGAGTTTCCAGGGAACATCCCAGGATCGTTCTGGAACGCGGGACGGTAGTCGTCAGAGAGAAGGAGACCCCTCCTGCTGCGGCCCGTCCGGTGCGTGAACCCGAAGTCCCCTATAAAAACCGGGGACAGAGACCCGTGAGGCCGGGCAGCAGGACGAAGCCTAAGCACAAAGGCTGACGGACAGCCGTCAGGATGGAAGAGACGGAAAGACAGGAAACCATGGATGCCTTGAGGAAAGAGAATGCGTTCGCCGGGAGGAAGCTCAGAGAGCTTGCCGATCTTTCGGCTTATGAAGGACGCAGCCTCGCTCTCTACGGCGGTACATGGGACCCTATCCATCGCGGGCATCTGGAGATCGCACGCGAAGCGGCACAGGAAATGGGCTGGGAACGTCTGGTCCTGATGGTTGCCGGCACTCCGCCGCATAAGCGCGGAAGAGAGATGACATCCGCTTCGGATCGCCTGATGATGACAAGGATCGCGGCGGATCCCTATCCTGAACTGTCAGTCTCGGATTGGGAAGTCAGAAGAGACAGTTATGCATACACGGCGGAGACGCTGGAACTGCTGAAAAAGGAATTTGGGATCCGTGAGATCTGTTTTCTGATCGGCGGAGATTCCCTGATGTATCTGGACGAATGGTATCATGCAGAACGGATCATGGCCGAAGGACGGATTTTCGTAGCTGCCCGGGCCGGATCCGCTACGCGCAGGCAGATGCAGGCCAAAGCGCGGAACCTCAGAAAGAAATACGGAGCTGACATCACGCTGCTGAAAGCAGATGGTCCTGATCTCTCCGCTACGGAGATCCGCGAGAAACTCAATCGCCGGGAATGGCCTGAAGGAGATCTGTCTGAAGATCTGCGGGAATACATGATACAGAATCATTTGTATGGATGGGCGGTGAATGCCGATGCGTGAGGAAGAGTGGCTCGGGATTCTGAGCCGTTATGTGAAGCCCGCGAGGGTCACACACAGTCTTGGTGTCGCTCAGACGGCGAGAAGTATGGCGGAGCGTTTCGGTGCGGATCCTGAGAAAGCGTACTGGGCTGGACTCGTACACGACGTGGGAAAAGGTTTTTCTCCGCCCCTGCTCCTGGAATACGCGTCGCGCCTGCATCTGGACAAGGATCCGGTCTACCGGAGAGTACCTTCTCTTCTGCATGGTCCTGCAGGTTCTCTCTGGCTCAGGGAGGAAGGCTTCTTTTCCGATCCCGAACTCCTGCATGCGGTGTATGCTCATACGATACCGGATCTGCCCATGAGCCGGCTGGACCGGATCCTGTTCACAGCCGACATGATCGAACCGAACCGCAAGGCATATCCGGGACTGACAGAACTCAGGGATCTTTCCGGAAAAGATCTCGATAAACTCTATTTCAGAGCATTGCAGCAGACTCTGTCCTATGCGATATCCCGCGGACAGGTCGTGCATCCCGGGACACTGATTGCTTTCAACGACGAATTGATCCGAACGAAAACAGGAATGGAGGTTGACTGATGGAAAAAAGGTGGAAAGAACTTGCTGACGTCGCTGCTGCGGCTCTTCTGGATCGCCGTGCACAGGATGTGACTCTGCTGGATACGGAACAGATGACGACCGTATGCGACGGATTTCTTCTGGCGAGCGGACGTTCGACTCTTCAGGTCCGTGCTCTTGCCGATGCGGTGGAGGAAAAAGTAGGCGAAACTCTCAGGATCGCTCCGCTGCGCAAGGAAGGCTATGCCGCCGGACGCTGGATCGTATTGGATTATTCGGGGCTGATGGTTCACATCTTCCATACGGAAGACCGGGCTTTCTATAATCTGGAGAGACTCTGGGACCGCACCGAAAACCGTTATGACTACAAAGAAGAGAACGGGGGAGCGGAATGAAAAAGACAGTCAACGCCTTTGATTATGCCGACCATCTGACGCAAACGCTGAATCCCAGATTTCTTCTGAATACGAAAGCGGACAAGTTCAACAGTATGGTGATCGGGTGGGGGAACATCGGAGTCATCTGGGGCCTTCCCGCCGTGACGGTCTATGTCCGTCAAAGCCGTTATACCAAAGGCCAGATCGATGCTTCCGGAGAATTCACGCTGTCCCTGCCGCTGGAGGGAAGCCTGAGCGCGGACGTGATGCGGGTCTGCGGATCCCAGTCCGGTCGCGATGTGGACAAGGAAAAGCTGTTCACGCTGGCTGCGCCTAGAACCAATCATACGCCGGGCGTCTTGGAATACCCGCTGACGCTCGAGTGCCGCGTCCTGTATGCGCAGGATCAGGATCTTGAGAAGATCCCGGCAGAAATCCGGGAGCGTTTCTACGGGAAAGGCGCGGATGCAGGCGATTTCCATACCGCCTATATCGCTCAGATCGTGGATGCCTACATCCTCGGTGCAGACGACTGATCGATGGAAAACGATACAGATACGGGTCTCCGATCGGAGACCTTTTTTTGTCTCGGATCCGGAATCACAGTTGACACCGTATATAAAAGGAACTATAATACAGTCAACATATGAATAAATGTTCACATGATGATGTGAACGAAGGAGGCTTCTATGAGCGAATGGATCGGTCAGTCTTCCGAAGAACACGCGGAACAGATCGAACGCATCCGGGAACGGATGCCGGATGAAGAGACTCTGTACGATCTGGCTGAACTGTTCAAGGTGTTCGGCGATACGACACGGGTTCGTATCATGTGCGCTCTGTTCGACGAGGAACTCAGTGTTTCAGATATCGCTGATCTTCTGGGAATGGCGCCTTCTGCGATCTCACATCAGCTGCGCCTTCTCCGTGCGGCAAGACTCGTAAGGAGCCGCCGCGACGGAAAGAATGCTTACTATGCCCTGGACGATGATCATGTGAGACAGATATTCGACAAAGGACTGTCTCATATCGAGGAGCGATAAACAGATGATCCGCAGACATTATGAAGTGTATGATCTTGACTGTGCCAACTGTGCACAGAAAGTAGAGGATGCGGTCGCTTCACTGCCCGGCGTCAGGGAAGCCCATCTGAACTTCATGACACGTGCACTGGATGTGACGGTCGAAGAAGGTTCTGAAGAAAACCTGGAAGACAGGATCCGGAAGGCCATCGACAGGACGGAACCCGATGCCTATCTGGTGGTTCCGGGAGAAGATGGACATGCCCAAGAGCGTCATGAGCATGAACACCATGAACATGCGCATCATTCTCATGAGCATGAACACGATGAACATGAGCATGAACATGATGAGCATGAACATCATCATGATAAAGAAGAAGGATCGGACGCAAAACGCTACGTCTTCATCGCTCTGGCAGTCGTGTGTTTTGCCGCCGGACTGATTATGTCCCGCATGGGAGCGGCCGTATGGGTACAGGCTCTCGTTTTCGCTGCCGCGACGATACTCGGCGGATATGAAACGATGATCAAGGGATTCAAAAACCTGACCAGGCTGAACATCGACGAAACCCTGCTCATGACGATCGCCGTGATCGCTGCGTTCGCGCTGAAGGAATTCCCGGAAGCGGCCGGCGTGGCCATCCTGTTTACCATAGGCGAACTGCTGGAAGACAAGGCTGTAGACCGGTCCAGAGAACAGATCGAAGCTCTTGCCAATATCCGGGCCGAAGAAGCCGAGTTGCTGGGAGAAGACGAAGAAAGCCGTACTGTTCCCGCAGATACGGTCCATATCGGCGACAGGATCCTGATCGCTCCGTTTGAACGGATCCCGCTGGACGGAATCGTGGAGGAAGGAGAATCTGCGCTCGATACGTCGGCTCTGACGGGGGAATCGATTCCTCAGACGGCCGGTCCCGGTTCGGAAGTGATGTCCGGTATGGTGAACGGAGACTCGGTACTCAAAGTCCGTGTGACACATGAGTTTGAAGATTCCGCTGCATCGCGGATCCTATCCATGGTTCAGGAGTCGGCTTCCAGAAAAGGACAGTCGGAAAGATTCATCACCCGGTTTGCCAGGATATATACGCCTGTGGTCGTGATCGGAGCGGTGCTTCTGATGGCAATCCCCCCGCTGCTTGGGCTCGGCGCGTTTTCCGAATGGCTGCACCGCGCACTCGTATTCATGGTTGCGTCCTGTCCCTGTGCTCTCGTGATCTCCGTGCCTCTCGGTTTCTTCGCGGGGATCGGAGCGGCATCCAGAAAAGGAATCCTTGTCAAGGGCGGGAAGTACGTGGAGCTTCTTGCAGAGGCTTCCATCGCCGCGTTCGACAAAACAGGTACGCTGACGAAAGGCAGTCTGAAGGTCGCGCAGACCCTGCCCCTTGGAGACGCTTCCGAGTCTTCCGGAGATCTCCTGGCGCTTGCAGCAGCAGCGGAACGCTTTTCTGCGCATCCTATGGCCAAGGCAATCTGTGAAGCTGCCGGTTCGGAAATCGAGGCAGCGGAAGATATCCGTGAGAGGCCTGGACACGGCGTTATGGCTGTTGTGAACGGAAGGGAGGTCAGTGTGGGCTCCCGCAGAATGCTGGAAGACATGGGCATTCCTACGGACGCGCTCCCGGATGCACAGGTCTATATGACTGTCAACGGCCGTCCGGCCGCCGCTTTCAGAATGCAGGATGCGGTCAGAGAAGACGTCCCGGAACTCATTTCTGGGCTGATCAGTCTCGGTGTACGCAGATGCGTGATGCTGACAGGCGATTCTGCACGGGCTGCGGAAGAGACTGCTGTAGAGACAGGCATTTCGGACTATTATGCGGAACTCCTGCCTGAGCAGAAAGTGGAGAGGATGAAGGATCTCAGCAGGGAGGGAAAGGTCTTCTTCGTTGGTGACGGTATCAACGATGCGCCGGTCCTCGCTGAGGCGGACGTAGGCGTGGCAATGGGGCTCGGGTCGGACGCTGCGATCGAAACCGCGGACATCGTCCTTGTGGACAGCCGGCCGTCCCGTCTTCTGGATGCGATCCGTCTGTTCCGAAGAGTCATGGGCGTTGTGCGGTTCAATATCGCGTTTGCCCTGACCGTCAAAGCTCTGGTGCTCATCCTCGCCGTCTTCGGGCTGGCGCCCATGTGGGCTGCGGTCCTTGCGGATACAGGTGTGGCTCTGGCGGCGGTGCTGAACTCCGTCAGACTGCTGCGGGCTTAAAACAGCCGATATCAGAAGAGATCCCGAATCAGATTCGGGATCTCCTTTTTTATGGATGGATAAGCAATGGGATCAGAAACGTCCGCTGTGGCCACCATGGCTGGTGCCGCTGGAGGAAGTGTGCGTGCTGCTTCCGCCTCCGCTGTGGCCGCTTCCGCGGGAACTGCTTTCCGTCTGGATCCGCGTGCGGGTCGTAGTCGAATAGAGGAAGAGGTTGTCACAGACCTGAAGCTTCAGTCCCTGTTCGTCTCTGTACTGGTTGGCGGCACTCTGCATGTGGATGGATTTGAGTTTGGATTTCTGGCTGCTCACAAAGATCAGGGATACCACGAACCCGATGAGCAGGAAAGGAAGAAGATGCCGGAGACAGATCTTGAGGTAGTACAGAGCTTTCGCCGAGGCATCCATCCGATCGAACTGGTAGTCTTCATAACTGTAGTTCACATCGATCGGTCTGCCGTTCTTTGCGACTTCCAGATACTGGCGGACCAGATCCAGGAAGGTGGAGAATCCTCCGGAATAATTGCCGTTGGAAAGATAGGAAACGAACCTGTCCGCCATCTGATCCATACCGTAATCAGTAAAGGCTTTGATGCCGAAGCCCGTGGTCGTGATGTGGTATTCTCTCTCATCCATGGCAAGGAGGAGAAGAACGCCGTCATGATCAGGACCGCAGCCGTACCCGTTGAAATCGTAATAGTCGTCCGCGAAAGCTTCCACTGTCGATCCGCCCAGTGTCTGGACCGTTACGATGACGGCTTCAAAATCATAATCATTTCGAATCGATTCCGCCTTGCTTGTCAAGGATGCGATCTCCTGACTTGTAAGGAGCCCCGCTTCATCTACGATCAGCGGATCTTTTGCGAATACGGGGAGGACAAGAGCCAGACAGAGAACCAGCGCTGTGATGAATGTTAGGAATCTTTTCATTTTACAGCACCCCCAGAAGATGAAGAATGAATTCTGCAGCAAACAGACCGAAACCGATTCCGGCTGTCAGAAGACCGTACCATTTCCACATCTTTTTCTTGTCAAGCGGCAGATCGCCCGCGAAACGTCCCGTCTGTCCGTTCATGATGAAAGTATAGACCTGATCTTCATACCGGGTGCTGAGGATCCAGACCGGGAACAGCGCGTACTGTACTTTGGTACCTTCTACGTTGAGCTGAGTGGACTGGGCGGATACACTGCTGAATTCCGACGTCGTTCCCGCAAATGCGGAAGTGACTGTGGCTTTGACCCGTTCTTCTGCCCGGCTCTGGCAGGTATCCTGAGGCATATCGTATTTGTCCGCATAGAATCCGGAGAGATAGGCCATGGAGAAGGGAACGGCCTGGGAACTGTCGAACGGCTCGATAGACTCCATGAAATCGTCTTTCATCTTGGAAGAGCCGTCTACGGGGACATGGTGGAAGGACATGGTGCCTTCCCGCTTGAGCAGGTAGTGGTCTGTCCTCGTGTACATATACTGAGAATCCGACCATGTGTGCATCTTGTTTCCGTTGTAGTTCACATTGCCTGTCGATTCGCAGTCATAGAGCCAGACAGGCACATACAGGCCTTTGATCTCCTCGATGTGATGCCTGTCGGAAAAGAGAGACGGGATCAGACGCTTGCCCTGGACGTGACGGTTCAGTGCGGCGACCGCGTCCTGCTTGGAAAGCCTGAACGGGATGATGAGATCCGGACGGAGCGCATTGGAGAACTGCTGCGGGATCACCGTAGGATTTCCGCAGTACAGGCACTGTGTCGCACCCATCTGAGCGTCACCCATGATCTGCGCACCGCAGGAAGGGCAGGAGTACAGAAGCATATCCTTGTATTCTTCGCCCATCCATTCGGCGCTTTCGGGTTTCTTGAAGGAAGTTTGCACCGAATCTGCAGTTTCTTTGGCCTTGTAATACTCTTCCAGTACGGATACGGGGAAAGTGTTTTCACAGTATTCGCAGACCATGATGGAACGGTCATCTCCTGAAAAGAGGAGAGGAGCGTTGCAGTTGGGACACTTGAAATTCAATACATCCATAGAGACGATCTCCTTTCTAGTTCAGATGATTGAGAAAAACGCGGATCCTTCGCAGGCTTTCCATGATGTTGTCCGTGGAGGCCGCATAGGAACAGCGGATATGACCTTCTCCGGCGTCTCCGAACGCGTTGCCGGGGACTGTTGCGACACGCCCTTCCTTCAGGAGCCGTTCACAGAACTGTTCCGACGTCATCCCGGTTTCCCGGATGGAAGGGAAGATATAGAAGGCGCCTCTCGGCTCAAAAACGGGAAGCCCCATGTCTTTGAAGCCTTCATAAATCAGGAGCCTGCGCCGGTTGTATGCGTTCCGCATAGCTCTGACCTGTGCGAAATCGGAGGACAGGGCGTCCTTGAGCGCTTCAATGCCAGCGGTCTGGGCCATGACAGGAGCGCAGAGCATGGTATACTGATGGATCTTGACCATCATGTCGATCAGCGGCTTGGGGCCGCAGGCATAGCCAAGACGCCAGCCGGTCATGGCAAAGGCTTTGGAAAAGCCGTTGATCAGGATCGTGCGGTCCTCCATGCCTTTGGCGAAGGACTCGTGCGTTCCGCCGTACGTGAGTTCGCTGTAGATTTCATCCGCGATCATGACGACGTCACGGCCCGACAGGACGCGGGTGACCGCATCGATCTGAGGGCGCGTCATGATGCCGCCGGTCGGATTGTTCGGATAGGGAAGGATGACGGCTTTTGTTCTTTCGTTGAGAAAGCTTTCTAGTACGTCCGCTCTGAGAGCATAAGCATCTTCTTCGTATGTGGGGACCGCAACGGGGATACCGTGGGCCAGCGTGACGCAAGGTGCATAGGATACGTAAGAAGGAGCCGGGATCAGGACTTCGTCTCCGGGATTCAGAAGAGCCCTGAAAGCCAGGTCCAGCGCTTCGCTGGCACCGACCGTCACGAGACAGCTGCTCAGATCATAACGGACGCCGTAACGGCGGGAAAGATATTCGCAGATCAGTTCCCTCAGTTCGGGCATGCCGTGATTGGATGTGTAATGCGTACGCCCGTGCTCGATGGAGTGGATCGACGCTTCCCGGATATTCCACGGGGTGACGAAATCAGGTTCGCCTACGCCCAGAGAGATAACGCCCTGCATCGTGGAGGCGACATCAAAGAAGCGCCGGATCCCCGACGGGGGAATCGACACGACCGGAGATGCAAGGACCTTATCATAATTCATGGGGTGATGACCAGCCTTTCGGGAACCTCGTCTTCAACGAGGATCGTACCGTTCTCTTTGTATTTCCGCATGATGAAAAGGGTAGCGGTCCCGGTGACTCCGTCAAGGACGGCGAGCTTTTCCCATACAAAGGCGGAAATAGCCTGCATCGTGGGAGCCTGGATCTTGACTGCAAGATCATAGGCGCCGCTCATAAGAAAAACGGATTCGACTTCCGGGAATTTATAGATCCTGCGGGCGATGTCGTTGTAACCGAGATCGCGCTGAGGGGATACCTTGACTTCGATCATGGCTTCTACCGTCGGTATCGGGGATTTTTCCGTGTTGATCCGGATCGTATACCCGAGGATCACGCCTTCGTCACGAAGCCGTTCTATCTCGGCTCGTACGGTCTCTTCATCACTGCCCGTCATCTGAGCAATGGCTTTGGGAGATAATGTCGAGTCCTGCTGCAGAAGCGTCAGGATTTCCTGTGTGAGCTGCATTGCATCCTCCTTGCACGATCGATTGGGTTTAGTATATCATATCCGAGGCATTTCATCCAGTTATCTTGAAGTTTGCACCTGTTCGTTGTATTATTCTTAAGAGAACGGAGGGGAACCATGAAGGCTTTGGAAGATAAGATCCGCGCGCAGGGGATCGTAAAAGCGGGCAATGTCCTGAAAGTAGACTGTTTTCTGAACCATCAGCTGGATGTATCGCTTTTCAGAGAGATGGGAAAGGAATGGAGGCGTCTGTTTGCCGACAGACCGATCAACAAAATCCTGACGATCGAAGCGTCCGGCATCGCGATCGCATGCCTTGCAGCGGAAGCGTTCGGAGACTGTCCCGTCGTCTTTGCCAAAAAGGCACAGAGCGTCAATGTAGATGGGGATATCTACAGCGTCAAGATCGAATCCTTCACTCACAAACGTGTTTACGACGTATTTGTCAGCCAGAAATATCTGGGGCCAGGCGATCATGTGCTGATCATCGATGATTTCCTTGCGAACGGTATGGCACTGGAGGGGCTGACAGAGATCGTGCGCATGTCCGGAGCGACTCTGGAAGGCATCGGAGTCGCGATCGAGAAAGCCTATCAGGGAGGAGGAGACATGATCCGCTCCAAGGGGATCAAGGTCGAATCTCTTGCCCGGATCGCCTCCATGAACGATGAAACAGGCGAAATCGAATTTCTGTAGGCCATAAGGGACCGGAAACAGGGCATGGCGCAGACCATGCTCTTTTTTTGGATCATCTATATCGACAGAGGTACAGATATTGAAAACCAAAACGGTATTTTTCGATCTGGACGGCACGCTGCTGCCGATGGATCAGGATGTTTTCACGACAGGCTATTTCCGCTTTCTTGCTCAGAAACTGGGCCCTTACGGATATGAGCCCAAGACCCTTGTCCGTTCCATCTGGGCCGGCACGGCCGCTATGGCTGCCAATGACGGCTCCAGAACGAACGAAGAAGCTTTCTGGAAGCGCATGGAGGAGATCTACGGAGAGAAGGTCCTGAACCACAAAGTCCTTTTCGAGGAATTCTACAGGGACGATTTCCAGTGTGCCCGCCAGTTCTGCGGATTCCAGCCTCTGGCTGCAGAGGTTGTGAGGAGTCTTCGCCGCAGGGGCATCTCCACTGTGCTCGCGACCAATCCGATCTTCCCTTCCTATGCGACGGAGAGCCGTGTCCGGTGGGCCGGTCTCGAACCTTCCGATTTCGATGAGATCACTGTCTTCGAGACGAGCAGATTTGCAAAACCGAACCCCGTCTACTATACGGATCTCATGGAAAGACGTGGTCTGCGTCCCGAAGAATGTGTTATGGTGGGAAACGATGTGGGGGAAGACATGATCCCCGCTTCATCTCTGGGACTGTCCGTGTTTCTGGTAACGGACTGCCTGATCGAGAAAGACGGAACCGACAGGTCGGTGTTCCCTCAGGGGGACTTCACGGCACTGAAGGAATACCTGGAGCGGCTTCAATAGAAAGGAAACGGTACATGGTCGGATCGATGGCGGTCAGGGGCTTCCTGGAAGAGATGACATATGCATACGTGGACGAAAAAGGGTGCGGTTTTCTCATCGATCCCGGTGCGGAACCGGACAGGGTGGCTGAATGGATCGGTGAAAAAGGCTGGACCATCGATGCGATCCTTCTGACACACGGCCATTTCGATCATATCGGCGCCGTGGAGGCATTGAGGTCCAGGCTTTGTGCGCCTGTATGGGCATACGAGGATGGGCCGCGGTATCTGGAGGATCCGCGCATGAATCTTTCCGCCTATTACGGTGTTCCGCTCAGGCTGTCTGCCGACAGGCTCCTGTCGGACGGATGCGTTGTGGAAAACAGGTCAGGTACGCTTTCCCTGCAGGTTGTTTCCACACCCGGCCATACGCAGGATTCCGTCGTCTATTACGGGAAGGAGGACGGGATCGCGTTCGTGGGCGATACGGTGTTTGCAGGGGCAGTCGGCCGTACTGATTTTCCGGGCGGCAGCCTCAGGGACCTTCGTGCCAGCCTGATAGATCGCGTCTTTGTCCTTCCGCCGGAAACGATCCTTTATTCCGGACATTCGGAACCGACGACAGTCGGCATGGAACGGACACGCTGCCCGATACTGTAAAAAACCGGAGACCAGTTGATCAGGTCTCCGGTTTTTTCAGGATATCCAGAAGATCGGAAAAGCGATCCATGTTGTAATCCCCTGCTCCGGCGCGGGACGCGTCAGAGATGCAGGCCGCTTTCATTCCTCCGCGGTGTGCGGCCTCGACGCCGGGCACTGCATCCTCCACGACCAGACAGCGCTCCGGAGGAAGCGCAAGACGGGAGGCTGCGAGAAGAAACACCTCCGGGTCGGGTTTTGCCCTGTGTATGTCATTCCCGTCGCAGACGGCGTCGAACATGTCCCAGAGACCTGTTTGTTTCAGAATGAAAACTCCGTTCTGAGATGAGGAACCTACAGCCAGCATATAACCGCGGTCGTGGAGAAGAGCCAGTGTCGTTCTGACTTCTTCCGTCGGATCTGACGGAGACATCTCATACAGAAGTTTCTGATACAGATCGTTTTTCTCCGCAGATAGAGCTGTTTTCTGATTATCATTCAGACAGGCGCCCGTTTCTTTCAGCACCACTTCGAGACTGGCCGTGCGGGACAGCCCGCGGAGATGTCTGTGGATGCTTCGCGTCAGATCCAGTCCGTAGCGGGCTGCGGTGATCCGCCAGGCTTCATAATCATACCGATCCGTATCGACGAGCACTCCGTTCAGATCAAAGATCGCAGCGCTGAATTCCGGCATGGTTCTGCCTCCTTTTCATTTTACGTTTATGATAAGAACAATCCTTTGTGCTGTCAATCAATGATAACGATCTGAAGGGAAGAGCGGCCGGCCGCATGACGGAATCTTCATTCTGTGACTTTGCACGGACACGGGCAGATGATATCATTAATATGCAAGATTACCAGGAAAGGAAGGACCATTTATGTCATTCGATAAATTGAGCCAGTATGTGGATTCGCTGCCCGCAGCGGGCGTTCCGGGCTGTGATCTGATCGTTTACAGGGATCATGAAGTCGTGTTCCGCCGCCAGGCTGGATTCCGGGACGACGCGAAGACCAAACCCATGCAGGGCGATGAGACCTACTCTCTCTATTCCTGTTCCAAAGTCTTCACGACCTGCGCCGTGATGCAGCTGATAGAAGCCGGAAAGATCGCGCTGGACGATCCCGTTGCCAAGTTTCTGCCTGCTTTTTCGTCGATGAAAGTCAAGGACGGAGACGGTACGAAACCCGCCGAACGCGTCATGACGATCCGTCATCTGATGAGCATGCAGGGCGGTCTGGACTACAACATGGACACAGAAGCGATCCGTGAGACACTGAAGCGTACGGACAACCGGGCGACGACCAGGGAACTGATCGACGCCAAAGCTCAGGATGCACTCCAGTTCGAACCGGGGACCGACTTCCTCTACAGTCTGTGCCATGACGTTCTGGGAGCTGTGATCGAAGTCGTTTCCGGACAGTCGTTCTCTCAGTATCTGAAGGAACATATCTTCATGCCTCTCGGACTGGATACGATCGGTTTCAGACTGAAAGAGGAAGACATGGCGAAAGAATGCGCGCAGTATCAGTTTCATCCTGAAGAGAAGCGCTATGAGCTCTGTCCTCCCATGCAGAACCATTACCGTCTGAGTCCGAACTATGAGAGCGGCGGCGCGGGTCTTGCCAGCAACGTGAGGGACTGCGCTCTGTTTGCTGACGCGCTTGCATGCGGGGGAAAAGGCGCCGACGGGGCCAGGATCCTCTCTCCCGAGATGATCCAGCTCTGGAGCGCGAACCAGCTCGGACCGAGATCCAGGGCGAGCTTCGACGCATGGAACCGGCTCGGCTATTCCTACGCTCTGGGCGTCCGTACCCGCGTGACACTGGAAAAGGGGATCCGCGGAGGCATCGGAGAGTTCGGGTGGGACGGGGCTGCCGGTGCCTGGATGATGATCGATCCGCACAAGCATGTGTCTGCGTTCTATGCCATGCACGTACGCAACTTCGGTGATTCCTATTACGTCATTCATCCCAATATCCGCGCGCTGATTTATGAGGCGCTGGATATCTGACCATAGCAAGAAGCCCGGAAGAAGTGCTCAGCACTCTTCCGGGCTTTTTTGTCAGGATTACTCTGCAAGAGAGAGTTCGGCATCTCCGCGGCTGGAACCGTCTATGCTGTAAAACGCGGAATAGTAGCCGGGCGGCAGAGGACGCAGGTCGACTCTGGATTCGATTGACACGGCTTTTCCCGTCTCGGCCGATTCTGTCATGCCGAAGAGGATCTCCATGGAATGGAGTCCATAGGATCCGCCCAGACGGGCGGGACGGCCTTTCCGGACAGACCATGCCAGTTCCGCAGCGCCGATCCCTCTGTGTCCGTACACGGTTTCCCACGGTGTCGGATCAGGCAGTACAGGCGTGCCGTCGTACCCGTGTGTCAGAGGGAGAACGCAGGACTGCCCGTTGGCGCGGACCAGTGTGACGGGACCGCGGAAGGTGTTCGGATCTCCGAGCTCGATCCTTCCTTCGGTGCCGTAGACTGTGAGGATGGGTTTTTCCGGGTTGGCGCTGCTGCCGTTCAGATGGATGCTGCCGAGGACGCCGGATGCAAACCGAAGCCCGCCCGTCATGACGGCAGGCCCGGGGATCGTGAAGCTGTCCTTGGAATCACCGCGGTACAGATTGCGCGGCGTGTGGGGCAGAGCGGGGGAAGCGAAAGCCTGAACCGCTTCCACGCTGCCCAGCAGCATGAGCATGGCGGAAAGATAATATCCGCCCATGTCGAACGGGAGAGCGCCGCCTTTCTGCTGAAGAAAACGGAAGCTTTCCGCCAGAAGACTCTGGTCCCGGTTCAGCGAGATCAGGCATGAGGTCGGCTGTCCGATCAGACCTTTGTCCACAGCGTACCGTGCGGTTTGAACGCCTGCACCGAGAGAGGTATCCGGTGCACAGCCAAGCTGGAGACCGAGTTCGGCAGCGAGTGCCGTGAGTTCGCGTGCGTCCTGCAGGTCTTCCGTCAGCATTTTTTCGCTGAATACATGTTTTCCGGCTTTCAGCATCCTGCGGATCACGGAAGCGTGTCCGGGTACGGGGGTCAAGCATACCGCCAGCTCGATGTCCGGGTCTTCCGCGATCTCATCCAGCGTCATGACACGGGGGATGCCGTACAGGGCCGCTTTTTCTTTTGCTGTTTCGGGATTCAGATCGCAGAGCGCAACAAGGTCGATGATGGAGAACAGTTTGGAGAGATTGCGGATATAGATATTGCTGATCGTACCGCAGCCGATGACGGCAGTGCGGACCTTTTCATACTGCATGAGACTTCCTTTCTTCTGTCCGTCTCATCGATTGCAGGATATATGCTCCCGACCGATCCGGGCAATCCTTTAAAAGCCCGCATGCGTGCGGGCTTTTCAATGGTACGGTTTATTTGTTATAGAACTGTCTCTGAGGCGAATTGGGATCCAGCTGCATGAGTTCGATACGGATGCCGTTGGGATCTGTGACCCAAGCCTGCCAATTGCCGTCAGCACCCTGCTTGGGACCGTTTGTAACGGCATAACCGGCATCCTGGACCTTCTTGGAGGTTTCGAAGATATCGTCCACCTCAAGGCAGAGGTGATTGAAGCCGATCAGTTTGCCGTTCCAGGGGTTGTCCTGCGTGCCGCCGTAGAAGAGTTCGATGAACTGTCCGCCGCCTACGGCGATATACTCAATCCAGGGCTCGCCTGTCTTGGGTTCCGGGATGGAGAAGGCTTTCTGGAAGCCAAGTCCGCCGACATAAAAAGCCAGAGATTCGTCCATGTTCTTGACGGTGATCGCGGTGTGTGCAATGCCTTTAATCATGGGTATCCTCCTTAGTCTTTGGATTCTGGTTTCAACATACCCCCCCTTGACAGGGGTTGTCAAGCCGCATGGTCAAAAAGCGAACTGTTTGCCGAAACTGTCATCCCGTCTCTGCTTGAAACGGGATGATTCCGGTTGACACTCGGGAGAAATAGGGCATATAGTAAAATCAAAGATCAATCGTTCCTGCATTGTGGGAAGAAGAGGAGGAATCATCATGATTTGGTATGTAAACGGCTCATTTGCCGGACATGGCAACGGCAGCAAAGCCCAGCCTTTCCGTACGATCAGCGAAGCGGCGAAAGCCGCCTGTCCCGGAGACGAAGTCATCGTGGCTCCCGGCATCTACAGGGAATGGGTGAATCCGCTGCGCGGCGGAACAGAAGATGCCCGTATCGTATACCGTTCCGAGGCCCCTCTTGCTGCGGTCATCACCGGGGCGGAGGAAGTGAAGAACTGGACGAAATATGAAGGACAGACATGGGTCGCGAAGATCTCCAACGGACTGTTTGGCGGCGATAATCCCTATACGGACCTCGTCAAGGGTGACTGGTACCGTCCGGTCATGAAGGCACACAGAGGCGAAGTCTATCTGAACGGGAAGTCCCTCTATGAAACGGAAACGCTGGACGGTGTCACGAATCCTGTTAAGAACATGCGGTCCTGGGATCCGGAGGGAACTCTTCTGACCTGGTATACGGAACAGGACGGAGAAGGATATACCCTGATTTACGCTAATTTTGCGGGGAAGGATCCCAATCAGGAGAATGTGGAGATCAACGTGAGAAGGAACTGTTTCTATCCCGACCGTACGGGACTCGGGTATATCACGCTCTCCGGATTCACCGTCAGGCAAGCTGCGACGAACTGGGCACCGCCTACCGCCTATCAGGAAGGCATGGTCGGTCCGCACTGGTCCAAGGGATGGATCATCGAGGACTGTGAGATCTCTCATTCCAAATGCTCCGGCATTTCTCTGGGAAAATACCTGCAGCCCAACAACGAGAACAAGTGGACGACCAAATACTTCAAGGACGGTACGCAGAACGAGCGTGATGCGATCTGCCAGGCTCAGTATGAAGGATGGACGAAGGAGCGGATCGGAAGCCACATCGTACGACGCTGCAATATCCATGACTGCGGACAGACCGGTATCGTCGGACATCTGGGAGGTGTGTTCTCCGTAATCGAGGACAACGATATCCATCACATCAACAATAAGCAGAACCTCGCAGGAGCCGAGATCGGCGGCATCAAGATGCACGCGGCGATCGACGTCGTCATCCGCAGAAACCACATCCACCACTGCTCACGCGGTCTCTGGCTGGACTGGCAGGCACAGGGGACCCGTGTGAGCCAGAACCTTTTCCACGACAATGAACCTCCGCGCGGAACGGAACTCATGAGTGCCATGGCGGTGGGCGAGGATCTCTTTGTGGAAGTCTCTCACGGACCTACACTGATCGACAACAACCTGTTCCTGTCCACGATCTCCGCGCGTCTCTGCACGCAGGGCCTGGCCTTCGTGCACAACCTCATCGCAGGCGCGTTCGTCGGTGTGGGCATGGGGACTGACAACAGCGGACAGACGCTCCATTCCCGCCGGTATACGCCTTATCATATCCCCCACAGGACGGAAGTAGCGGGCTTTATGACGATCCAGCACGGCGATGCGCGTTTCTACAACAATATCTTTGTTCAGAAACCTCTGCGGGAAGATGCGAAAGCCAAACTCGGTGAGGGACCGCGCCCCGTTACTGAAGCGTATTTTACCTGCGGGACCAAACCTTATGACGGCTATCCTACGGAAGAATGGTATGCCGCGCAGTTCAGCTACGAATCTTCCCAGGACCGCATGATGAAAGATATCTACTATATGCATCTTCCTGTTTACAGCGGAGGCAACGTTTACTTCAACGGAGCCAAACCCTATGACGGCGAAGTCAATTACCGTGAGGTGGAAACTCCGGTGCGGTTGGATCTTAAGGAAACGGACGGTTCCGTGCGGCTGGATACGGATCTGTTCGATCTTCTGCCCGAATTCGATACGCCGTTCGTTTACACGGACATGCTCGGCATCGCGTTCGAGCCGGAACAGAAATTCGAAGCGGCCGACTGTTCGCCGATCCTGTTCGATACCGACTTCCTTGGATGCCATCGCGGGAGCCGTGCTCTTTCGGGACCTTTCGCCCGCAAGGACGAAGCGGGAGAGATCCTGGCATAAAACCTGAAAAGACACTCACAGGCGAAGCCGTTCGGCTTCGCCTTTATTTGACGGGGAAGTATCTATGCGCAAACAGCTGTTGCCAGCGGATGCGGGAATTGGTATAGTACAGTCAGACTGACGTATACGGGAGGAAAAAGTCATGCCTCTTCAGATCGTTCGAAACGATGTGACAAAAATGAAAGTGGACGCCATCGTCAACGCTGCGAATTCTTCTCTTCTTGGAGGTGGAGGCGTCGACGGGATGATCCATGCGGCAGCGGGGCCGGAACTTCTGGAAGCGTGCAGGAAACTGAATGGGTGCATGCCCGGTGAAGCCAAGATCACGCCGGGATACCGTCTGCCGGCGCGTTATGTGATCCACACGGTGGGACCTGTCTGGCAGGGCGGAAGTTCCGGAGAAGCGGAAACGCTTGCGGACTGTTATCGGCATTCCCTGCAGCTCGCTGCAGACCGCAAACTGCGCAGCGTGGCTTTCCCGCTCATATCGACGGGAGCCTATGGGTATCCGAAGAGCGAGGCTCTGAAGATCGCTGTCGATACGATCGCTGAATGGCTTCTGAAATCAGGGGAGATGACTGTCTATCTCGTCGTCTTCAGCAAAGACGCCTATGAAGTCAGCAGCAGGCTGTTCTCTGACGTGAAACCTCTGATCGATGAAGCATACGTGCGCGAACACGAAGACCGCATGGAAAGCTCGAGAAGACGGGATGCGATGAATGCAGGGGCGGGTTTCGCTTCCGTGAAGGCAGCGCGTCCCAGGGTATCGGAGCCGATGCCGTATGCTTCCTCCGAGAAGACAGGCATATCCGATGATAAACAGCCTTTTGACTGGTCTCAACTCGTCCTCAAGGGAGACGAAGGATTTTCCGGCATGCTGCTGCGCAAAATCGACGAGTCGGGGCTCACGGATGTCGAATGCTACAGGAAGGCGAACATCGACAGGCGCGTTTTCAGCAAGATACGAAGCAATCCGCTGTATAAACCCAGCAAGCCCACCGTATGTGCCTTTGCTCTGGCACTGGAGCTGCCAAGAAAAGATGCGGACGAGATGCTTGCCAAAGCGGGCTTTGCCCTTTCGCCCGCACAGCCCTTCGATATCATTCTGGGTTACTGTCTGGATCACGGTATCTACAATGTTCATGAGGTGAACGAGGTCTTGTTCCAATATGATCAGCCCCTGCTGGGCGGCTGATTCACATTTGTCGCCTGACAGGCGACCAAATCCTTCCTTCTTTCTGTTAGGCTGTGACTGCGGAAAAAAACAGACCGCGGAAATCAGTGAGGAGGATTTGAAAATGAAAAAAGATCTGACTGAACTTGTATTCATCCTGGACTGCAGCGGGTCCATGTCTGGCCTTGAGGCGGATTCCGTCGGAGGCTTCAACTCCATGATCCGGAGACAGAAAGACGAAAAGGGGGAAGCCCTGATCTCCGCTGTCCTGTTCTCAGGAGACAGCCGGGTCCTTTATGACCGGGTCCCTCTGGACCGGATCGAACCCATGACTTTGGATAACTACCGTGTCGGCGGAAGTACCGCGCTTCTCGATGCAGTCGGCGGAGCAATCCATCATATCGGGAACGTACACAAGTATGCGCGGTCTGAGGATGTACCCGAGCACACGGTGTTCGTCATCATGACGGATGGCATGGAAAATGCGAGCCGCTACTACGGTGAGAAGAAAGTCAGGGAGATGATCGAACGGCAGAAGACACGCTATGGATGGGAATTCCTGTTCCTTGCCGCCAACCTGGACGCTGTAGAGACCGCCGGCCATTACGGCATCGATGCAGATCGGGCGGTCAATTATCATGCGGATGAAACAGGGACTCAGCTGAACTATAAAGCGGTAGGCGAGGCGATCGCTTCGGTCCGATCTGCAGGTGTCATGAATCCTTCCTGGAGACGGACCATAGACGAAGACTTTGAGAACAGACAAGGAAACAGGTGACGGAAGAAATCGCTGTTCCGCTGATTTTTTCGGTGCGATTGCGCTTCAGACGGACGAACGGCATGGCTGCAGCCATGCCGTTCGGTCGTTTTCTGCCGCAGGGCAGGATGGTGTCTGTCAGTAACAGGCTATATTGCTGTCCGTACGGGACTCAGTGCCGCCCACGAGAACACCGTTTTCCAGCCGAATGATCATCTGTCCTCTGCCGAAAGAGGGGGTCGCCAGATCTGTCGTGACTTTGTGGCCTCTCCGTTGCAGGGCCCGTGCCATTTCGGGATCGAAGCGCGATTCCACAGTCACGGATCCGTCGCGCATCCACTGCCAGCGAGGAGCATCCAGAGCCTGCTGGGGATCCATGCCGAAATCGACAGCGTTCATGACTACCTGGACATGGCCCTGAGGCTGCATATAGCCTCCCATGACGCCGAAGGGGCCGACCGGTTTCCCGTCTTTCATCAGGAAACCGGGGATGATCGTATGGTATGTCCTCTTTCCGGGCATGAGGCAGTTCGCGGCCAAAGGGTCGAGAGAGAAATCAGCACCCCTGTTCTGAAGGGCGATACCTGTTCCGTCGATGACGATACCCGAGCCGAATCCGTTGTAGTTTGACTGGATATAGGAGATCATGTTTCCCTCTCCGTCCGCGCAGGCCAGATAGACCGTGCCTGATTTCGGAGGAATGCAGGGACTGAAGACCTGAGCATGTTCCGTGATCTTCGCTGCTCCGGCGGCTCCGTAGGCGGGATCGAGGAATAAACGGTAATCCACGGTCATCCGGGAAGGATCCGTCACGCTTGCAAGAGCGTCCGCAAAAGCGATCTTAACAGCCTCAAGCTGTCTGTGATATGTCTCGACACATTCCTTCTCGCGGAATTCGAATTCCTTGAGAATATTCAGGGCCATGAGTGCAACGATGCCCTGACCGTTCGGGGGGATCTCACAGACTTCATAGCCGCGGTAGTTCATGCGGATAGGCTCTGTCCAGACGGGCTCATAGGCTGCCAGATCCTCAGCGCGAAGGTATCCCCCTGCAGCCCGGCTCTGCGCGTCGATTTTTTCTGCCAGGCTGCCTTTGTAGAAGGCGTCGGCATTCGTCTGCCCGATGGCTTCCAGTGTGGCCGCATGGTCCGGGAGCCGGATCATTTCTCCGGCTTCATATCCCCTTCCGAGAGGAGCGAAAGTCGAAAACCAGGGGGTGAAGACGTCGCCTTTCATCCTGGCCTTATAGGATGCGAAAGCTTTTTTCCAGGAGTCGGACAGGTTGGGAGAACAGGGGTAGCCGTCTCTTGCGTAGCGGACAGCGGGCTCCAGGTTCTCGCTCAGACTTCTTCTGCCGAACCTTTTCGTCAGCTCCGCCCATGCTTTGGGTGCTCCGGGGACTGTGACAGGAGTCCAGCCGAGGACGGGCATTTTTCCATCCGCATCGTTCCCGTCCGAAAGAACACGGTCGATCGACGCAAGCATAGGTGCGGGTCCGGATGAGTTCAGACCGTAGAGTCTTCCGTCTCTTACGGACCAGAGGATCGCAAAAGCATCTGATCCGATGCCGTTTGCCGTCGGTTCCGTTACGGTGAGCGCGGCAGCAGCCGCAACAGCGGCGTCTATGGCGTTGCCTCCGCTTCGGAGAGCTTCCAGCCCGGCAGCGGCAGCCTGGGGACTGGAGCAGTTGACCATGCCTCCGCGGGCATATATGGGAAAGCGCTGAGACGGATACCGCTGTGCCAGAGGATCAAAATCCAGGGACATCGTTTTCTCCTTTTCATAACAGTCAGGGCTGAGTGCGGTTTTGTCGTAAAAAGAATACTACGGTATGGATTTGGATGCAATATATCAAAACAGGGAAAGCGTCTGCTTTCCCTGTTTTGGTAAATATGATCCCGTTCTATTTCAGGAATCCGCTGATGATCTGTTCTTCGGCTTCGGATTCCGTGAGACCCAGAGTCATAAGCTTGATCAGCTGATCGCCCGCGATCTTTCCGATCGCGGCCTCGTGGATCAGTTCTGCATTCAGATCGTTGGCCTCCAGCTGGGGCACGGCAAGGATCCTGCCCTCGTCCATGATGATCGAGTCACACTCCGTATGACCGTGGCAGGGAGCGTTGCCGGTGATGCAGGCATCGAATTTCTGGAAAGAACGGTCACGAGCCACGGAGCGGGAGACTATATCGGCGCTGGAATCTTTGCCGTTCAGTTCCGCGCGGATCGTGGAGACCGCGTGCTGTTCGCCGTGCGTCATGAGACGTTCCTTGATGACGAGATGCGCGCCTTCGGCCAGCACTGCTTTCGTCATCCTCTCGGTGGAATCCACACCCCGGATCTGTACCATCTCCATCTCGGCCCAGCTTCCTTCTTCCATGTAGACTTCCGTTCCGGGATTCAGGATGCGTTTTCCTGTGCCGTCTCCTTCTCCGTAATGTTTTTCCACATAACGGACGCGGGCGTTTTTTCCCACATAGAAGCGGTGAATACCGTCGTGCTCGGAATCTTCGGCTCCGGAATTGTGGATGCCGCATCCCGCTACGATCAGGACGTCGCTGTCCTCACCGATGAAGAAATCATTGTAGACCGTTTCCTGAAGACCGCTCATACTCAGTACGACGGGAATGTGGACGGATTCGTTTTTCGTTCCGGGAGCGATCCGGACGTCGATTCCAGCCCCCTCCGGTTTGGAAGTGATCTCGATATGGGCGGTACTGCGCCTGGCCGTGCTGACGCCGTTCGCGCGGATATTGAAGGCTCCTTCGGGGATCTCGTGAAGGTCGGCCACCTCCATCAGCATCCTCTGCTGAATCGTATCTATCTGTGCCATGTCAGTTCCTTTCTAGCATATCGCAGCTGCCAAGAGCCGAAGAAGTGCCGATGAGTCCGGGGAGGATATCCTCTCTGGGACCGGCCTGGCTGATCTGACCGTCGGCTACGACAATGATCTCGTCCGCGATCTCAAGGATCCTTTCCTGATGGGAAATGACGAGGATGGAGCTGTCCTGGATCGATTCGCGCATGGACTCGAATACGCGGATGAGGTTCTGGAAGCTCCACAGATCGATGCCTGCTTCCGGTTCGTCGAATACGGAGAGCTGGGAACCTCGCGCCAGAACCGTCGCGATCTCGATGCGTTTCAGTTCGCCTCCGGACAGACTTGAATTGACTTCACGGTAAATATAGTCTCTGGCGCAGAGACCGACTCTGGACAGATAATCACAGGAAGCGGATACGCTCAGAGGCTTTCCCGCTGCAATTCGGAGAAGGTCGATGACTTCGATCCCCTTGAACCGTACGGGCTGCTGAAGGGCGTAGCTGATGCCGAGTTTGGCGCGCTCGGTGATGCTCATATCCGTGATATCCTGTCCGTTGAACAGGATTCTGCCGTCGGTGGGTTTCTGTACGCCGGATATAATCTTGGCGATTGTGGATTTGCCGCCTCCATTAGGTCCGGTGATGACGACGAAACAGCGTTCGGGAACCTTGAAGCTCACGTCTTTCAGGATTTCCACATGCCCTGCATCGTCATGGACGTGAAACGATACATGCTGAAGTTCAAGCATGAAATGACTCCTTTCGGGAAAACGCTGCCGAATCACACGGCGGCGTGACTGTATTCAGATCGATATCAGGACGGACAGATGTCTGCTCCTTTAATCATGACTATTTTAATCGGAATTAAACCGGAAGTCAAGACTCAATCCGCGCTTTGTATCAAATATATCTGCAGGGCTGTTTTCAGGCCGGAGCGGATCAGCATCCGAACAGTTCTGCGGCTTTTTCCATGCGATCCGCGACGGGAACGTCAAAGGGGCAGCGAGATTCGCAGGATCTGCATCCGATGCAGGCGGCCGCGGTCGGTACCAGCGACGCATAATGAGCGCGTACGCTTTCGGGCACAGTTTCCTGTTCCGACGCAAGATCGTAGAATTTGCTGACCATCGCGATGTCGATGCCCATGGGGCAGGGACTGCAGTGACCGCAGTAGGTGCACTGTCCTCGGTAGGCATGAAGCGGTGCAGAGGCGATCACGGAAGCGTAGTTTTTTTCGCTTTCACGCGCGGTCTCATAGGCGACTGCCGCGTCGATCTGTTCCGGCGTGTCATATCCGCAGAGAACGGAAGCGACTGCAGGACGGGTCAGCGAGTAATGGATGAGCTGGACTGGAGTGAAAGCGGCTCCGAAGGGGGATGTTTCGGCTTTGAGGAGCCTGCCTCCGAAAAAGCCTTTCATGACAGTCAGGCCGACATCATGGCTCTCGCAGAAACGGTACAGTTCAGCTCGCTCCGGATCCGCGCCACCTGTCAGAGCATCATAATCCGCGAAGAGGGTGTCGATGTTTTCGCTGGCAGGTTTCAGATCGAAAGCGGGATTGATGGAGAACAGGATCATCTCGATTTCGCCGGTCAGGACGGCCTGGCGGGCGATACGCGGGTTGTGAGTCGAAAGGCCGATATGACGGATCTGTCCCTCGCGGCGGAGCTTTCTCACATATTCGATGAATTCACCGTTCATACTCCGGTCCCAGTCTTCCTGAGAATCGATATAGTGGATCATGCCCAGATCGATATAGCCCCCGCCGATGCGTTCGAGAAGATCTTCGAAGGCTGGTCTGACCTGAGACATGTCACGGGTCCGCACATACTGTCCGTTCTGCCAGGTAGAGCCGATGTGACCCTGGACATACCATTGATCCCGGCAGTCGGCAATCGCTCGGCCGATGATGCTTCTGGACTTCGGATCCGCCATCCAGCAGTCGATGATATTGATACCTTTCGTATGTGCATATCGGATCAGTTCGACGGATTCGTCTTCGGGGTGCCGTTCCAGCCATTCTCCTCCGAAACCGATTTCGCTGACCATAAGATCGGTTTTTCCAAGCCTTCTTGTTTTCATGAATTGCTCTCTCCCGTTGTGGCAGAACGTTTTTGCGTATAAGATGCCGCGTATATTGAGTATAGTGGATTCCGTCCGTATTTTCAATTCCCCGCCGGGATATTTGGCAGAGAATTCCGGGGTATACGGGATCAAAGAAAACCTGACAATTTCAGTCAGTTTCTACATGGCAATCCTTGACTTCGTGTGTTATACTGTTATGCGCAAGGCAAAGAACAGGAGGACTCCATATCGTGACGAAAGTCGATATTTTTTCCGGATTTCTCGGAGCAGGGAAAACCACTCTGATTAAAAAGCTCATCAAGGAAGCCTATAAGGGCGAAATGCTGGTCGTGATCGAAAACGAATTCGGCCAGATCGGCATCGACGGCGGATTTCTGAAGGAGGCTGGGATACAGATCACCGAAATGAATTCCGGCTGCATCTGCTGCAGTCTCGTGGGCGATTTCGGGGAAGCGCTGAAAAAGGTCAAAGCCGATTATAATCCCGACCGGATTGTGATCGAGCCTTCCGGAGTGGGCAAACTGAGCGATGTGATCCGTGCCGTGCAGGGAGCCGAGATCGAAGGGCTCACCCTGAATGCGTTTACTACCGTCATCGACGCTTCCAAGTGCAAGATGTACATGAAGAACTTTGCGGAATTCTACCGCAATCAGATCGAATTCGCATCGACCATCATACTTTCCCGTACTGCAGGTCTGAAGGACAGCAAACTGAACGAAGCGATCGAACTGATCCGGGGCGTCAACACGACGGCCTCCCTGATCACTACTCCCTGGGACGAACTCGACGGACGTCTGATCCTGAAGACGATGGAAGACGGGAACACCGTGGACGCCGAACTCGCTCATCTTCTGGAAGAGGAAAAATCGAAAGACGTACACCATCATCACCATCATGACGATGAGGAAGTGGAGCGTGACGATCCCTACGGAGAACTGGATGAAGAGGAGCATCACCATCATCATGACGATGATGACGATGAGGATGAGCATGAACATCATCACCACCATCACGACGATGACGATGAGGATGAACATGAGCACCATCATCACCATCATGACGACGATGACGATGAGGATGAGCATGAACACCATCATCACCATCATCATGACGACGACGATGATCACGATGCGGATGAAGTGTTCTCCAGCTGGGGGATCGAAACGACCCGCATGTATGAACCCTCCACGATCGAGGACTGCCTGGATGAACTGGTGACCGGCCGCTTCGGCATGGTCCTCCGTGCCAAGGGCATGGTAAGAGCGTCGGACGGTCAGTGGATCCATTTCGACTATGTGCCCGGTGAAAAGGAAGTGCGTTTCGGCTCTGCCGACGTGATCGGAAAGATCTGCGTCATCGGCGCCGAACTGAATAAGGCCGAACTGCGCGAACTGTTCTGCCCGAAACTGTAAGCGAACGGAACCGAGGAGAGATCATGGATATTCCCGTATATCTTATGACCGGATTTCTGGAAGCCGGCAAGACCCGTTTCATTCAGGAAACGCTGGAAGACAAGGGCTTTTTCCAGAAGGGGCAGGACAGGACGCTCGTGCTTCTGTGTGAAGAAGGGGAAGAGGAACTCGATCCCGAAACTTTCGCGTCCCGCAATATCTTCATAGAGATCCTGGACAGTGAACGCCAGGTGAACACGGATAAGCTTGGCGCGCTTCTGCGCAAACATCGGGCGAACCGTGTCATGATCGAATACAACGGCATGTGGCCGATCGCCAGCCTGATCCAGGCGATGCCGGAGGAATGGTTCATCTATCAGGAGATCCTGTTCGTAGATGCGACCACGATCATGGTCTACAATACGAATATGCGCGCACTCGTCGTGGACAAACTCAACAGTGCGGATCTGGTCGTGTTCAACCGCTGCGAAGAGGATACAGATGTCCAGGAGCTCCATAAACTGGTCCGCGGAGTCAGCAGGCGTGCTGAGATCATCTATGAAGCGAAAGACGGATCGCTGGCAAGGGACAATATCGAAGATCCCCTGCCGTTCGATATCGAAGCTCCCATCATTGAGATCGGTGACGGTGATTACGCCCTGTTCTACCGTGATATCGCGGATGAGATGGACAAGTATGACGGCAAGTTCGTTTCATTTCTCGGCCTGGTCAACGCCAATGAAAAACTGCCCAAGGGCGGGTTCATCGTAGGAAGGCCCATCATGACCTGCTGTGTCGAGGATATCACCTACAGCGGTCTGTTCTGTGAGGATGGCGCCGACCGCGTAAAGGACGGAGAATGGATCCGCATCACGGCCCGCATCCGTGTCAAGCAGAGCCGTGTTTACGGACGAAAAGGCCCGGTGCTGCAGATCGTCGAAGCCAAGCCCGATCAGGAACCGGAAGATCCTGTGGCAACTTTCTACTGATCATCAGAATAATGGGAAAGACCGGTCTTCAGACCGGCCTTTTCTGCTGAAAATCCGAACTGCGCGGTGATCCGCGCAGTTCTTTTTATTCGGATATCAGATCGCTTTCCCGGAACTGGAGGGAATACAGCTTGCTGTATGTCCCGCCCTTCTCCATCAGTTCCTCATGTGTACCGCGTTCCGTGATCTTTCCATTGATCACGACGGCGATCTCATCCGCATTGCGGATCGTGGACAGCCGATGGGCGACCACGAGGGTCGTGCGGCCGCGGCACAGTTCATCCAACGCCTGCTGGATCAGGACTTCCGTCGTGTTGTCCAAGGCGCTCGTCGCTTCGTCGAGGATAAGGATCGCCGGATCCTTGAGGAAAACACGTGCGATGCTCAGACGCTGTTTCTGTCCGCCGGACAGCTTGACGCCACGTTCGCCGATCTCCGTGTCATATCCTTTTTCCAGCGTCATGATATAGTCGTGGATATTAGCCCGTTTGGCGGCCTCGACGACTTCTTCTTCCGAGGCGTCGGGACGACCGTAGAGGATGTTCTCCCGGATCGTTCCCACGAAGAGGAACACGTCCTGCTGCACGATTCCGATGCTTCGTCTGACGGATTCCAGTGTCAATGACCGGATGTCCTTTCCGTCGATCAAAATCGATCCTTCGCCGTCCTGCAGCCTGTAGAAATTGGGAAGCAGGTGACAGAGCGTGGTCTTGCCTCCTCCGGAGGGCCCGACAAGCGCGATCTTCTGACCTTTGGGGATCTTGAGGCTGACATGAGACAGGACACCTTTGCTCTCGTCGTATGAGTAGGAGACGTCCCGGAACTCGATATCCCCTTTTACGTCTTTCAGTTCCTCTGCACCGGCAGAGTCCGCTTCGGGTTCTTCATCCATGATCTCGAGGAAACGCTTGAATCCGGAGACACCGTTCTGATACTGTTCCATGAAGTTGATCAGGGTGTTGACCGGATTGATGAACAGATTGACGGATACGATGAACGTGGAATAGTCGCCGAAAGTGATCCGTCCGGAGTACAGGAACAGGCCGCCTGCAATCAGGATGACCACATTGAAGACATCCGTGACGAAAGCGGTGGAAGAGGAGAAACGAGCCATCGCGTGATAGGCATGACGGGAGGCTTCCACGAACTGACTGTCTCCTTTGGAGAATTTCTCCACTTCCCTCTCGGAATTGGTAAAGGCTTTGGTAACTCGGATGCCAGTGACGGAGCTCTCCACAGCGGCATTGATCGTGGCATTGCTTACACGGCGTTCGTCGAACGCGAGGCTCATGTCTTTCCTCAGATGCAGTGTGACGGCGACCAGGATCGGGACACAGGCGAAGATGATGAGCGTCAATATCCAGTCGATGCTGCACAGATAGGAGAAGGAAAGGATGATCATGATACTGGAGATCAGGATGTTCTCGGGGCCGTGATGCGCCAACTCACAGACCTCGAAGAGATCACTCGTGATCCGGGTCATGATGCGCCCTGTCTCGTGGTTGTCATAGAAGGAAAAGGGCAGCCTTTCCAAATGGGCAAAGAGATCCTGCCGCATCTGCGACTGCATCCTGACGCCGATCATATGCCCATAATACTGGACGAAATAACGGAGCAGCATACGGAGAAGATAAAGCCCCAGAACAGTGATGCCGGACAGGATGATCGTGGAATACATGCGGTTCGGGATGTACTGGTTCAGCATGCGGTTCGTGACGACAGGATAGACCATGCCGATCACGGAGATCAGCAGAGCTGCGAGCATATCCAGCGCGAGCATTTTCCTGTGAGGTTTGTAATAGGCAATGAAACGCTTGAACATGAGTTGTCTCCTTTATCTAATCCATCATAGAAAAGAAAAGGGAAAAAGTCAATGAACTAAAAAATCTCCCCGTGTAACAAGGGAGGACGGGCGGGGCTTCAGTCCAGTATTTTTTCCGGTCTCCACTGCAGGTAATCTCCCGATACAAGCCGGTAGAGTATGCCGTTGTGGTCACCGAGGAGACTGTCGTGAAAACGGGATTGCCCGTGACAGTGTGCATAGACGACCTGTTCCGCACCATAGTCCTCAGCCATACGGGTGAAAACGCTTTCCTGCTCCAGAATGTTGGTCGGCGGGTAATGGAGGAAGACGATGAACCGGCTGTATCCGTCGGCTTTTGCGGAGGCAAAGGATGCCTCCAGCCTTTCCGCTTCCCGTTCGACGAGCTGCTGAGCATGAACTGCCTTCTCCTCGTCCCATCCGATGATCCGTCTGTGTCTGTCCAGATAGAACGGTCCTTCGAAGGTGAAACCTTTTGTTCCTACCAGGGCATAGTCACGGTAGGGGTAATAGTTGTTCTGAAGGAAAAAGAGCCTTCCTTCATAGCGCCGGTTGAGTGCGGCGGTCTTCTTGGCATCCCAAAAGCTGTCATGGTTGCCTCTCAGGAGAACCTTGCGTCCGGGAAGACTGCATATGTATTCCAGATCAGGCTCCCATTCCGTGTTCCTGCGCCCCCAGCTGTGGTCGCCTGCTAGAAGAAGGACGTCATCAGGCCCGACCAGTTTTCTGCAAAAGGTCTCGAAACGGATCTCATGGCCTTTCCAGACCGGGTCGTTCGTCTGGACCGGTATGCGGGTCTCGCTCGCAAAATGGAGATGCAGGTCTCCGAGTGCGTACAGACTCATGACGCAGCCTCCTTCGGTTTTCCCTGATGCTTTTTCCAGAGAAAGAAACGATAGTATATCCACAGGAGCGCAAAAGCCACCGCCCATCCGACGGGCCAGGCGGCCCACATGGCGTGATAACTGATCCGGGACAGGAACAGGACGGCGAGCAGTTTGCCAGCAAGTTCCGTAAAGCTTCCGGCCATGGGGATGGTGATCTCGCCCATGCCACGCATGGCGCCAAGATAGATATACATACAGCATCCGATCATATAGAAAGGCGATACTGTGCGGAAGAACCCTGAAGCTACGGCGATTGCTTCCTTTTCTTCTCCCGATACGAACATCCGCACCAGAGTGCTGCCGCATCCGAACAGGATCAGGCCGAAAGCCAGGGCGATCGCCAGCCCGACGATCCATCCAGCGCGGATGCCTTCCCTCACCCGGTCGGGCCGGCCTGCTCCGATATTCTGCCCGGCATAGGTGGACATGGCGTTGCTCAGGGAATTCATGCCCGAGATTGCCAGCTGGTCCAGCTTGTTGGCGGCCGTATAGCCTGCGACGACGGTCGTTCCGTAACTGTTGATCCTGCTCTGTACGAATACGCCGCCTATAGAAGCGCAGAGGTTGCTGACGGCCATCGGCATCCCGTATTTCAGGATATCCCTGACGATCAGACCGTGGAGACGTATGTTGGAACGACGGCAGCTGTATTGAGGATACCGGCGGAAAATGCATAGGATGCAGAAAATCCCCGACAGGATCTGGGAGACGGCTGTAGCGATCGCGACGCCCGCGACGCTCCAGTGAAAAGCCAGAACGAACAGCAGATCCAGAAGAATGTTCAGGACGGATGAGATGATCAAAGCGTAGAGCGGGGTCCTGCTGTCACCATAGGAACGCAGAATGTTGGAGAACATGTTGTAGGAGATAGGACCGATACAGGTTGCAAAGTTGCATACGAGATAGGTCCGGGCATCTCCAAGGATCTCGTCAGGTGTATGCAGAAATTTAAGCACGTGTCCGGCAAAGGTCGTGCCTGCAGCCGCCATGCCCGCAGACAGCAGCAGACAGAGGACGAAGGTGGTCCCCAGGATGTCCCGGACGCGTTCTTCGTTCTTCGCACCGACCTGCTGCGCAGTCGTGATGGCGATGCCCATCGTGAATCCGATGATCACGACGATCATGACGGAAAGCACGGGCATCGTGGCACCGAGCGCGGCAAACTGCGCCTTGCCTACGAACCGGCCGATGATGACGGAATCCGCCATGCTGTACAGCTGCTGGACGATGTTCCCGATGAGCATCGGAAGGATGAAGGATGCAAGGAGCGGAAGAGGGCGCCCCTCTGTCAGGTCTCTAGCGGAAGTACGTGCCATGGAGTCTCCTTTGATTTTGGATCGAATCAGTCGATGTGGGCGATCTCGTCATCAGCGGCAACGTGGATGTCGGGTTTCGTGTAGATGTTTGCTGCGTACAGAACGCTGCCCTTTTCATTTCCAACGGCAAAGGGAAACACGGGCAGCGTGGTCGCGGCTCCGAATTCGCCATCGGGAGACAGCGCGATCATACTGATGTTTTCCGGAGATTCTCCCAGTTCGCCCAGACGTCCCGCCAAATGGGCCAGAGCTTCACGGCATGCGGCTTCGGGTGAAGCGCCAAGCCGCATGAGCGACACTGCTTCATAGGAAAGACAGCCGCGCATGATGTCCTCACCGAGTCCGGTGGCGGCTGCCGCACCGTAGCGGGCGTCAGCATAGAAACCGGAGCCGATCAGCGGCGTGTCCCCGACCCGTCCGGGCTCCTTCATAAAGAGACCGGAGGTAGACGTCCCGACGGCCATGCGGCCGTCACCGTCCAGAGCAAGCACGCAGACCGTATCGTGTCCGCGGTAAGCGCCTGCGGCGAAAGATTCTTCCGCGACGGTATCCCGCCAGCGCTTCATTGAGGATTCGGTTCTCATGTCCCGCATAGGAAGACCCTGAGCTACCGCAAAACGTTCCGCACCGTGGCCGGCAAGGATGCAGTCTGTCTTCCTGCCGCAGAGGAGACGGGCTGCAAGGATAGGGTTGGCGATGTTTTCGGCGGACAGGACTGCACCGACGCGGAGCGTGTTCCCGTCCATATAGGCCGCGTCCAGAAAAACGCGCCCTTCCCGATCCGGAAGACCTCCGTAGCCGACGGACGACAGTTCAGGATCGTCTTCCACACGTCTGACCGTATGTACGACGGCATCGCCCGCACAGACGCCTTCCTTCAGCATCCGGGCCGCTTCTTCAAGTCCGGGATAGACCATTTTCCATGTTCCGATGATCGTATACATCAGTTAAGCCTCCCTCTGACGGCTGCGACGTAATCCCGGTCGATGAGGTCGAAGCGGTCTTCCGGAGGATACAGAGCCCCCCCGTAATAGATCTGCCGGTTGTTCGTGACCGAGAGGTCGGGAACGGACCTGTGACAGGCCAGATGGACCTGCGTGCATCCGGTGACGGCAGCCACCTTTTCCGCATTTTCCAGAGTGATCCCCGCCCCGGGCATGACTTCGATGCGTCCGGAAGCGTATTCGATCATTTCCCGGACGGTGTCCAGTGCGAAGAAAACGTCGCTTCGCTGTCCGCTGGTCAGCACCCGTGTGACGCCGAGTGAGATCAGACTGTCCAGTGCTGATTTCCAGTCCGGCACCACATCCAATGCTCTGTGGAAGACACAGGGTTTCCCCCCGGCGATACGGATCATTGCTTCCGTACGTTCAAGATCGACGGTGCCGTCTTCATGAAGAAAACCGAAGACCAGTCCGTCTGCTCCGTGTTCCAGAAGGAGACGTGCATCTTCACAGGCAACTTCGAATTCCGTGTCCGTGTAGGCGAAACCGCCCGCACGGGGACGAACCATGGCCATGACCGGTACACTGCAGTGCTTTTTGACGACATCCAGTGTTCCGAGACTGGGTGTGAGTCCGCCCAGAAAAAGACTGCTGCTCAGTTCTACACGGTCGGCTCCGCCGCTGGCGGCTTCCAAAACGTCTTCTGCGGAACCGCAGCAGATTTCCAGCAGGATATGAGACATGAGGCATGACCTCCTTTGATTCTTGGCATCAGTCGGCCGGGAAAAAGAAAAGAGCGCCGGAGACTATCAGTCCTCCCGCTCTTTGTCTTCCGCGCGGTGCAGTACTTTCTTCATCCGCTTTTCAAAAAGAAGACGGTCCATCATGACGACGCGTCCGCAGCCGCAGCAGCGCAGTTTGATGTCGGCGCCGGTACGGACGATGTCCCATGCGTCGCTCCCGCAGGGATGGGTCTTGCGCATCTGCACGGTATCTCCCAGTTGAAAATCCATCCTGTGCCTCCTTACCGGCTATTGTATCATTTCCCAATTTTGCATGCAAGAAGGGCGTTTTCGTTGCCTGTTTTCCCGATCTGTGATACAATTCATGGCATGCGGGAGCTGCCGGTATCCTACGGGAGCCGGATGGCATGATCCGCTGTATTCTTTTATTCGATCAGCATCCCCTGATGGGAGCTGGAACGGAGGTATTTCATGGAACAGAATCGTTCACGCCAACTTCGCCGCATGGTGCGGCTTGCACTCTACTCAGCCATTCTGCTCGCGCTCGGTCTGCCGAATTCTCCTCTGCATTTTCTGGGATTTCCGGCCTATGGGCCTTTCAATGCCACGACACTGCATATGATCGTCATATTGACGGCGGTTCTGGAAGGACCGACCAGCGGAGCTATCCTGGGCCTTGTCATGGGGCTCCTCAGCATGTTCACGGCATTTACCGGAGCGTCCGTCACTGCGCCTGCCTTCATGAACCCGCTGATCTCCGTCCTGCCGCGCGTGCTCGTCGGTTTCCTGTCCGGACTTCTGTTTCATGTCCTCCGCCGCAGCAGGGCTGCATGGGTGCCGGCCGTCGTCGGCGCGTTCGGCGCAGTTGTAAACACTGTGCTCGTGCTCGGCGGCATCTTCCTGTTTGGACTGATGATCGAGTCGATCGGCGCTGTCTCCCAGATTATGAAGGCTGCGATCAGCACGACGATTCTTTTCAACGCATTGCCTGAAGCAGCTCTGTCTGCCGTGGTGGTCCTGGCGATCACGAAAGCCCTGGCTCCGCTCTACCGCCGTTCGGGCATGGATATTTACCGTAAGGAGAGAACGATATGGGATTGATTCTGACCCTTGATGCCGGCAACACGTCCATCAAGATGGGGTATTACAACGATCAGGGACATCTGATCCAGTATGCCCGTGTGGCAACGGATGAGAACAAGACTTCGGACGAATACGGTCTGTTCACGATGAGCGTTCTGCAGTATGCGGGCCTTTCCCGTGACGACGTGGTCGGTGTGATCATTTCCTCCGTCGTCCCGTCTCTCAATTCCACGCTTGAGAACATGTGCCACACGTTCTATCATCTGGATCCGCTTTTCGTGGGGCCCGGTGTCAAAACGGGGATGGATATCAAATACGACAATCCCAAAGAAGTGGGTTCCGACCGTATCGCGACGGCTGTAGGCGCCTTCACGAAGTACGGCGGTCCCTGCATAGTCATTGATTTCGGTACTGCGACGACGCTGGCGGCGATCACCGAAAAAGGTGAATTCCTCGGAGGAGCCATCCTGCCCGGCGTCCGTACGTCGCTGTCTTCCCTTGTCCATCAGACGGCCAAACTGCCGACGATCGAACTGCGGAAGCCTCCGCGTGCCATCGGAAAGAATACGGTGGAGAATATGCAGTCCGGTCTGATCCATGGCTATATCGGTTCCATAACCCGACTGGTCAGCAAGATCCGCGAAGAAATGAACGAACCCGAAGCCCGCGTGATCGCGACCGGAGGACTCAGCCGTGTGCTGGATACCCCGGTGCTGCAGATCATCGACAGCTATCTCACCCTTGACGGTCTCTATGCGATCTATCAGCGCAATCAGGAGGGCAAATGAAAACGATCCATACCGCATTTTTAGGGCTGGGCAACGTCGGCTGCGGTGTCTACCGCCTGCTGGACATGCAGAAGGAAGCGTTTGCCTCCCGTTCGGATCTGGCGTTCTCAGTGGACAGGATCCTTGTCCGCGATCTGGACCGGCCCAGACGGGTCAAGGTCAGCCGTGACAGACTGACTGTGGATGTTGACGAAATCGTGAACGATCCCGATATCACGCTGGTCGCGGAATTCATGGGCGGCATCGAGCCTGCCGCGACCTACATGGAACGCATGCTGCTCGCTGGAAAATCAGTTGTGACCGCCAACAAGCAGGCTTTGGCCAACGCCTGGCCGAGACTGTCAGCAGCGGCAATGAAGACCGGCGCAGGGCTGTATTTCGAAGCTTCCGTCTGCGGCGGCATCCCCGTGATCGAGACGCTCCTGTCTTCTCTTCAGAGCAACAGGGTCGAGTCCATCATGGGCATCATCAACGGTACCTGCAACTATATCCTGAGCCGCATGAGCGAAGGGATGGAATATGAAGACGCACTCGCGGAAGCGCAGGAAAAAGGTCTTGCCGAACCCGATCCCACTGCTGACGTGGAAGGTGCGGACGCCACCTGCAAACTTGCTATCCTGTCCACCCTGGCTTTCGGAAAATCCGTGACTGTGGATGACGTATACTGTGAAGGCATCTCTTCCCTGACGAGGGAAGCGCTGCAGTTCGGCGCCGATATGGGCTACACCCTGAAATCACTGGCCGTGGCAAAGGAAAAGGACGGACGGCTCCAGCTTCACGTGCATCCCGCGTTTCTTCCCAACAGACACCCCATTGCTTCTGTTTCGGGTGCCTATAATGCAGTTTATATCCGCGGCAACGCCGTGGAGGACATCATGCTTTCCGGAAAAGGCGCGGGAGATATGCCGACCGCATCTTCCGTCGTGAGCGACATGGTGAAAGTCGCTACGAGGCAGGTCCATCCCGCGGTGGATTTCCAGGAAAGCAACAGGCCGTATCTGGATGAGGACTGGATCTGCGGCAACTTCCTCTGCCTGCACGTGGAAGACAAATCCGGCGTCATGGCGAAGCTGTTCGGGATTTTGTCACACTACGGTCTGTCGGCTGCATCCGTGACACAGCCCCGAAGGGCCGAGAAAGCGGAGCGGGTGCCGGTCATCGTCACGACCTATCCCTGCAGGGAGCAGGCCATGCGCGCGGCCCTTGTGGATATCCGGGCACTGCCGGAAGTAGGAAGTGTCTTGAGAATCCGGATGGAAGAAATGGAATAAAGTGATTTGCGGACGGACTCAGTTCCGTCCTTTGAATAGGAGGTAGAAAATGAAAATCCGGAAAGATGCGATGCGCACACAGTATAATGAGCACATGCGCGGCGGAGAAGGAACGGTCACGCTGCTCCATCTTCAGGAGGGGGAAACTCTGCCGCCTCATTGCCGTCTGCACGCTCAGATCACCGTTCCCGCGGGAGCTTCGATCGGCTATCATGTGCACGAAGGAGAAACGGAAGTTTTTCATTTCATTGCAGGGTGCGGTCATGTGGATGACAACGGCACGATGACTGCTGTGGAACCGGGAGATATCATCTCGACGCCCTCCGGCTGCGGACACGCGGTCTTCGCGGATGAAGGCGTGGATCTCACATTCGATGCGGTCATCAATCTCAACGAATAGGAAGTGAATCTCAATGGATCGTGAAAACGGTCGTATCTCAATCAACAGTGAAAATATTTTCCCCATCATCAAGCGGTGGCTGTATTCGGATCAGGATATCTTCATCCGGGAACTGGTCTCCAACTGCATGGATGCAATCACCAAATGCAGACGTCTGGTCTCGCTCGGAGAGATCCCGGCGGAAGAGATTGATTACCGGGTGGACGTGACGATCGACAAAGACAAGGGTACGATTGCTTTTGCCGACAACGGCATCGGCATGTCGGCCGATGAAGTGCGCACTTATATCAATCAGGTCGCATTTTCTTCCGCTGCCGCATTCCTGGAGAAGTACCAGGAAGGAGAAGGGCAGGGGATCATCGGCCATTTCGGCATGGGATTCTATTCCGCGTTCATGGCGGCTGACAAGGTGGAGATCGAGACGCTTTCCTGCGTACCGGATTCCGTTCCCGTGTTCTGGCGCTGCGAAGGCGATACGGACTATGAAATGGAAGACGGAACCCGCTCCGAACACGGCACGACGGTGACCCTGTATCTGAACGAGGAATCCAAGAAGTATCTGACAAAGTACGAAACGCTGGAAGTCTTGGACAAATACTGTGCTTTCCTGCCTTATCCGATCTATCTGAAGGACGGATCTGAGAAACCGGATGAGGAAGAGAAACCCATCAACGACGTCAGGCCCCTGTGGATGCGGCCTGCCTCTGAATGTACGGAGGAAGACTATCGTGATTTCTATCATAAAGTCTTCCGTGATTTCAACGAGCCCCTGTTCTGGGTCCATCTGAATGCGGATTATCCTCTCCGCCTCCAGGGCATCCTGTATTTCCCGAAGATCTCTCATACGGCCCAGACACTTGAGGGCACGATCAAACTGTACAATTCGCAGGTGTTCGTCGCGGACAACGTCCAGGAGGTCATTCCGGATTATCTCATGATGCTCAAGGGCGTCGTGGACTGTCCGGATCTGCCTCTTAACGTCTCCCGTTCCGCGCTGCAGAAAGACCGGGACGTCGCTCGTATCCCCGATTTCATCGCCAGGAAAGTTGCTGACCGTCTGATCTCCATGGAGAAGAACGACCGCGAAGCCTATGAGAAATACTGGAACGATATCCGGCCGTTCATCGAATACGGATGTCTGCGGGATCAGAAGTTCTACGACCGCATGCGTGAGCACCTGATCTTCCCTCTGGCCGGCGGCGGCTTCACTACGCTGCAGGATTATCTGACAAAAGCGATCGATGCCGGACATGAGAAGGAAGTCTATTACGCGCAGGACGGTGAAGCCCAGGCCGGCTACGTGAGCCTGTATCAGAAAGAAGGCATGCAGGTCCTTCTGATGGATATCGCCTTGGACGTGCCTTTCATGCAGTTCCTGGAGGAGAAGAACGAAGGCGTCACGTTTTCCCGTGTGGACGCTAAACTCCCTCAGAAGCTCAAAAGTGAAGGAGAAATCGATCTGTCCGATCAGAATGCGCTCGAGACTGCTTTCCGCAGAGCTGTCGGACGCGACAGCCTGAAAGTCGATCTTCAGCCTCTTCGCGAAGAGGAAGTGCCCGCGGTCGTGCAGCTGGATGAGGAAGCGAGGCGTTTCCAGGAGATGAGCGTGGCCCGGGGATGGTCTTCCGGAATGGAGGATTTCACTCTGGGACAGATGCGCCTTTGCCTGAACGCGGCTAGCCCTGTGATCCGCAGGATCGCAGAACTTGAGCGGGAAGGGAAGGAACAGGACGAGCTGTGCAGACAGATCTATGATCTGGCCAGGCTTTCCGCAGGACTTATGGAACGCAAAGACATGGCTGAGTTCCTTGCACGCAGCCAGCGACTGCTGAGCCATCAGCTTCCGGAGGAATCATGATCGGACTGATCCGTAAGCTTTGGGAAAAAGAGGGGATAAGGTATCTGTTCTTCGGTGGCTGCACCACGGTCATTTCCACGGTCGTCTTCTGGCTTGGCCTGCAGATGAAGATCCCGTATCTCATTTCGCAGATCATCTCATGGATCGCAGCTGTTCTGTTCGCTTTCTTTACGAACAAGGCATGGGTGTTCCGTTCGAACGTATGGGAACCGAAAGTCCTGCTCAGGGAACTTGTTTCCTTTGTGGCATCCAGGCTATTCACGCTCGTTCTCGGCACCGGGATCCTGTATGCCTGTGTGGAATGGCTGCATCTGCCCGAAATGGCGGGAAAGATCCTGTCTCAGATCGTGGAGATCGCAGCGAACTATATCCTCAGCAAGCTTCTGGTCTTCGTAAAGAAAAAATAGAGTCCTCAGGGGTTTTTTCCTTGACAGAGTTATTCTGTGAAGTTATCATGGAAATAGATTGAATTGTAGAGGTGTATACCTATGGCATATCAATGCGACATCCGTATTTCGGATCATGCGATCCGGATCCAGTCCCCGCAGGGACGCATTATTCCGGGACGTCTCATTCGTTCCATCGTGCACAATCTGGAAGTGCAGTATCAGCTGTACGAGTTTTCCATGATCCGCGGCGCCAAACAGCTGCAGGAGCTCGAAGACGTCGTCGACGTCGTGAATCTCAAGCGTGGTTATCAGTGCGTGATCCAGAAGCTCCATCCTTCTCTGTATGATGAGAGCGTGATCCGCTTGACTGCGGAAGAACTGGATGAATTTGCCGCGACGGTGCCTTCGGATGAGCAGATGGTCGTGGCCGATTATACCGTTTCCATGCCTGCGGAGTATTTCATCCTCGTGACGGACAATATCCAGCGCTTCGTCACTTTTGCCAATCATCTGAAACTCGACGGGTTCCCGGCCATGCGCGAATGCGCTGCGCGTCTCGGTGATGCTGCGATCTCCATTTTTGACGAGGACGATATGATTATCGAGTATCAGGACGAAAAGCTTCCCGATATCCTGATGCAGGATCTTGAACCCTGGCTGAAAACGCCTCTCCATGTCAAAGATCTGGATCTGAACTGACGATCTCTCTTTCGGCCTTCGAATCGGGCCGTTGATTCAGAAAGCCTCCAAGTGTCTGCTTGGAGGCTTTCTCTGTTTCTGAAAACTTGCATACGGGAGATGAGGGACATCGGAAGATCGTTTGGAGTCGTATCGTTATCCGTCCGTACGCATCCGCTTCGCCTTCAGGACATTGTAGACAAGGACCGTGACGATGACGAGAAAAGCGCCTGCAATGGCCAGGGGACTGAGCTTTTCGGAAGGGAAGACCATCATGACCAGTATGGGGGAAAGAATCGGTTCAATTCCCGTAATGAGGGACGATGTGACGGGAGATACCGATTTCAGGCCGTGACATAGCAGAATGTAAGCCAGAGCCATCTGGAACATACCCAGAAGAGCGATCCATAGAAGCGTGCTCGGACTGAAATCCGTTTCGTGAAGAATGGAAGGCAGGCCGATCACGGCGCAGAGGCCGTGGCCGATGATAACGGATGAGATGGGATGAGCTCCTGGAAGACGGTTCAGCATGAAGACCCCGGCATAGCTCATCCCCGCAACAAGCGCAATCAGGTCGCCTGCGTAATGGCCTGTACTCAGACTGTCAAGGAAAAACAGGACGATCCCTGCAAAAACCAGGATGCAGGTCAGTATATCGAGCCCTCCGGGTTTCTCGCGGAAGAACAAGGCCATGAACAGGATCAGAAAAACGGGTGCCGTATACTGGAGGATGATCGCATTGGCAGCTGTCGTCATCTTGTTGGCCAGTATGAACAGAGAACAAGTGAGGAAAGTGGCGACCGCCCCGAGAACGATGCCCGGCGAAAACCGGATCTTCTGTTTTGTGGTCCAAAGATATAGCCCGATCAGGATCGTGGAAATGAGGCTTCGGGCTCCGTTGATCGCCATGGCAGACCATGGGATCAGTTTGATCAGGAGACCGCCGGTACTGAAAAGGACTGCTGCGCACAGAACGGACAGAACGCCGGATCGAGTGCTTTTCATAGGTTCCTCCGTTTCAGAAGACTGTCTTGTATACTATCACGATTGAGTCTCCCGTGCAAGAAGGACGGCTGACGGGATGCTGTGGACGGCGAGTGCCTGCATGCTTGCTTCGTTTATGGCATGCGATTATAATACCAAAGGATTTTCTTTGAAAAGAGGTTTGTAATGAAAAATATAACGTCGAGAGCACAGATTGTCTGGCCGATCGTGAAACGTCTTGCACTCTGGCTCGCTCTGTCTGTCCTGATCGGCGCGCTGTCCGGGATCATCGGGACGGCTTTCCATATCGGCGTGGAAAAGGTGACTGAGCTCCGTCTTGCTCATTCGTGGATCCTGTGGCTGCTCCCCGTGATAGGCCTTGGGATTGTTGCGATCTATCAGTATACAAAGACGCAGGGCAAGGGGACCAATGACGTCGTGGAAGAACTTCTGCACGGCAAAGGACTGCCCCTGGCGCTCCTTCCTGCAATCTTTGTTTCCACGGTCCTTACGCATCTGGGCGGCGGATCGGCAGGACGTGAAGGCGCGGCTCTTCAGATGGGAGGAAGTCTGGGCTTTCATACAGGCCGGCTTTTCAGACTGGATGAGGAGGACAGAAAAAGCACGACCATGGTAGGAATGGCCGCGTTCTTTTCCGCTTTGTTCGGGACTCCCGTCGGTGCCACTTTTTTTGCGCTCGGCATCGCCTCCGTAGGAGAAGTCCGGCACAGAGAACTGCTTCCGGCTCTGGTCGCATCCTATACTGCTTATGGCGTTTCCATGCTTTGCGGTGTGGAGCCGACCCGCTTCCGGGTGACGGTGCCTTCATTCGACTGGTTCCTGCTGATCCGCGTCGCGGTCCTCGGGATCCTCTGTGCGATTCTGTCCGTTCTCTTTGTGGAAACGATCCACTTCACTGAACACCGGCTGGCAGGGAGAATCACCAATCCCTATTTTCGCATCGCGCTTGGGGGGCTGATGATTGCCGGATTGACCTTTCTTCTCGGAACGCAGGATTACAACGGCGCAGGCATGGGAGTGATCGCTGCAGCGATCGAGGAAGGCAGAGCTTTTTCCTGCGCGTTCCTTTTGAAACTCCTGTTTACGGCTTTGACGCTCGGAACGGGCTTTAAGGGTGGTGAGGTCGTTCCTTCCTTTTTCGTTGGAGCAACGTTTGGGTGTGTTGCAGGTCCGATCCTCGGGATTCCTGCGGGTTGTGCGGCTGCTGTAGGGATGATCTCTGTGTTCTGCGGTGCCGTCAACAGTCCGCTGGCTTCCGTTATTCTTGCCCTTGAACTGTTCGGCGGAGAAGGACTTCCGTTTTATGCGCTCGCCTGTGCGTTGGCTTATGCGTTCTCGGGCTATTCCAGTCTGTATCCTTCGCAGCGAATCCTGTTCAGCAAGATCTTGGTGAATAAGACCGACCGGAACGGGGAAAAGGATGAAGGTGCGGAGCCTACGTCAGTGCAGGAATAAAAGAGAGAATGCGATCAGGAACTGCGCAGCATAATAGGTGAGGATGTTGGCGATTTGATCTGCCGGCCGGTTATGTCCTTTTCCGAAGAAAGATCTGCTCAGGATCAGATCGGATAGCACAAACAACACGGCGCCTCCGGAGAACAGATTGAGAGTAAGGCTTCGGAAACCATGCACCAACATGAGACTTCCGGTCGTGAAAAGCATGGCGAACAGAAGAAAGCCATAGATAAAGCAGACGATCCTCATCTGTCCGTAATCCAGCTGCATGGGTTTTTCTAGAAGCATGAATCCTGTAGATGCAAGAGCTGCGAGGATGAACGGAAGGATCAGGAATACAGGCCGCGAAGCGGAACCGAATCCCAGGATCAGTCCGATCATGAACAGGATATGTCCGACTGAGAAGGCACTGAAACCCGAGTAAAGGAATGTGGAATCTTCTTTTGGGATCACAGGTCTGAGTCCGAGCCAGATATCTCCGAGAAGACCGAAGATCAGTCCCGACAGAACAAGGATGTCTGCGGATGCCATTTTCACGGACCCGCTGCAGGCACAGATCCCGGTTATAACGAACAGGGTGGAAGCCAAAGATTTGAGGAGGACGGCTGCCGCGTAAGAGCGCCGGATAGATTGATGTAGGAAACATGCGGCAGAAATGAATCCGAAACAGATCAGAAGGATGCAGACCGACATGCTGGGACCTCTTTCCGAGACGGAGAACACCGGAATTCGCATGATGTTCGCTGCCTCTTTGTTATCTGAATAAATACATACGTCATTTACCTTTAACAGTGTAGCATCCGCTGACGGTGAGGTCAATTTAAAAGCGCCGTGTTTTAGGCATTTTTCCTGCATTTCGATATGCTGATGACATCCGGGTTTCGGCTTCTGCAGCCTGCACTGAGGAATTCACAGTTTGTTTACAACCTCATCGGGAAGATATGGTAGAATGAAATTTGTACAAAAGGAGGTATTTTTATGATCAAAGTGGACAATGTGACGAAGCGCTACGGCGACAAGACCGTGGTGGACGGAGTCACTTTTGAGGTGCAGGAAGGGGAAATCGTTGGTTTTCTCGGACGCAATGGCGCGGGCAAAACCACGACCATGAACATCCTCACGGGTTATATCTCGTCGACCTTCGGAACCTGCTCCGTGGATGGCTATGACATCCTGAAAGATCCCCTGGAAGTCAAGAAGAGAATCGGTTATCTTCCTGAACAGCCCCCGCTGTATATGGACATGACGATCCGTGAGTATCTCGGATTCGTCTGCAACCTGAAATCCATTCCCCGCAAGGAATGGAAGCGGCAGATGGATGAGGTCTGTGAACTCGTGGGCATTTCCGATATGCAGCCCCGCATGATCCGTAACCTGTCCAAAGGCTATAAACAGCGTGTGGGTCTCGCTCAAGCTCTTCTGGGAAATCCCGAGGTCCTGATCCTGGATGAACCCACTGTCGGTCTTGACCCCAGACAGATCATCGAGATCCGTCAGCTGGTTCGTCAGCTCGGACGCAGCCATACGATCATTCTTTCTTCCCATATCCTCAGTGAGGTTTCTGAGGTCTGCCAGCGTGTCGTGATCATCGAACAGGGACGTCTCGTGGCGCAGGACAGCCTTGAGAATCTGACCAAATCCACCGGAAACGTTTCCCGGATGGTGGTTCGCGTTCAGGGAGCCGATAATACGGTCCGCAAGGCGATCATGGATCTCCGCGGCGTCAAGTATGTGGAGACCAACGTGGGCAAGGAACCCAATACGATGGATTACATGATTGAATCGGACAAGGATGTGGACGTGCGTGAAGACGTGTTCCGCGCGATGGCCCGAATCAATAAACCGATCCTTCAGATGCGCCCGATGGATGTGACGCTGGAGGACGTGTTCATTCAGCTGACTTCCGGCGTAGGCGAGGAGGTATAAACTATGTGGGCAATCTATAAGCGTGAAATGCAGAACTACTTCAAGTCTCCTCAGGCTTATGTGTTCATGGCAGCGTTCATTCTGCTTTCCGGATTCATTTTCTCTGTATATAATCTTCTGACGCTGTCTTCGGATATGAGCTATACGTTCTCTTACATGAGTCTCGTGTACATCCTCATCATCCCGATTCTAACGATGCGTCTGATGAGTGAAGACCGCAAGAACAAAACGGATCAGCTCCTCCTGACCGCCCCCGTTACACTGTGGGACGTCGTCTTGGGCAAGTTCCTGGCGGCTGTGACTGTCCTGATGCTAACGCTTGCTGTGTCCCTGGTGTTCGTCGTCATCATCGGCATCTTCGGAATCCCCTCCTATGGAGAGATCTTTGCTGCCTATTTCGGATTTTTCCTTCTGGGAATGGCGCTTGTAGCGCTCGGCATCTTCCTGTCTTCTCTGACGGATTCCATGGTCACTGCAGCCGTGTCTACTTTCGCCATCGTGTTCCTGCTCTACCTTCTTGACAGCGTGGTCCGTTATATCGACGCTGAGTGGCTGTCTGTTCTGATCGGCTGGCTGTCTGCCTATACCCGTTTCCAGGACTTCGGGATGGGACTCCTCTCCCTCTCCGGAATCGTGTACTATTTCAGCTTCGCAGGAGTGTTCCTGTTCCTGACGGTTCAGACCCTGCAGAAGCGGCGCTGGAGTGAGGATTAAGCAAATGACTAATACTAAGAACAGCAAGAAAAAACAGGCTTCTCAGGAGCGCGTCGGTTTCATCTCGAAGAAATCACTGGTATACGGTGGTTATTCGTTGGCCATGGTCGTGATCGTCGTCGTGGCTGTGATCCTGGGCAACATCGCCATTTCTTATCTTGATACCGCCTTTTCTCTTCGTCTCGACGTAACCGCCACGAAGATCTATACGCTGACGGAAGAAACGAAGACCATCGTGGGCAATCTGGACGAGAACATTTATCTGTACACCCTGTTCAACACCGGTTCTGAAGACGATACGGTACAGGCGATCGTAAACCGTTATGCGGGACTTTCCATGAAAGTGCATGCGCAGAACGTAGATCCCGAACGCAACCCGGCATTCGTCAAGCAGTTCGATAAGAACAATCTCGGTATCCATACCGGTTCGATCGTCGTAACGAACGAAGATCAGTCGGCTTTCCGTGTCATAGATTATGAAAACCTCTATGTGCATGATTCGACCAGCGAAGAGAACCAGATCACGATGGTCAACGTGGAAAGCAAACTGACATCCGCCATCTATCATGTCCTTTCCGGACAGAGCCAGGAGATTATCCTGACCCAGGGCCATGGCGAACCTTCTTCGGATCAGCTGGCTGAACTCATCGGATTCCTGCAGGATGAGAATTATGATGTGACGATTTCCGCCCTGGATGCGCTCAGCGAGCCCCTGACGGATGAGATCGTGATGATCCTCAATCCTCTTGTGGATCTGACGGATGCGGAACAGGAAGCGCTGCGCACTTATCTGGATCGCGACGGCAAAGTGTTCCTTGCCATTTCCGGTCTGCGCGGTGACGTGCCCATGCCCAATGTGGATTCTCTGCTTTCCTATTACGGCATCTCCTATGTGGATGGCGCTGTGGTGGAGTCCGATGCGAATTTCTACCAGCCGCCTTATCCCATGTACCTTCTCCCGAACTACACCGATCATGAGATCGTGTCTCCTTTGAAGGAAACCGGTCTGCGCGTCGTCATGCCCAGTGCGGGCAGACTGTCCGTGCCTTCGGATATGAGTTCCGCACAGATGCATGTCGAGCCGCTCCTCTCTTCTTCCGTGACTTCGTTCTTCAAAACGACCATCCAGTCCGGAGCTGAGATTGAAAAAGAAGCGGGCGACGCTGAAGGCCCCTTTACGATTGCTGTGGCTGCATGGGCCGGGGATGAAGTGACTGTGAATTCCAAGATGCTCGTTTTCACGTGCGCTAAAGAAGGCCTGATTTATCCTGCTACCCTGTCTGCCTATGCGAATTCCGATCTTCTCGCCAACGGACTGGCTTGGATGAGAGGACAGACGGATGACATCTTCATTCGCGGTAAAAACGTGAATGCGAGCCGTCTGTATTTCGACAACTACAGTCAGGTCTATACCTGCATCGCGATCTGTGTCGCTGTGATCCCGCTGATCTTTATCGTGGTCGGCCTCGTGGTCTACATGCGGCGCAGACATCTGTAAGAGGAGGCCGCATGAGCAAACTGATGCGAAACCTGCTGTTCGGTGTGGTCGCCGTCCTCGTGATCGGCGCCCTGGCCGTATGGCTGGCTCCCATGATCCAGGAAAACCGTGCCGCAGCAGAAAAAACACCGGTTCCCAAATCGGTCTATATCACCAGCTACGGAGCGGAATGCAGCGTAGAGAGTTTCGAAGTGGTTCGCAGGGACTCCGATGAAGTGACTGCTTTGGAATCACGTCTGGATGAAGATACTGCTGCCCGAGTATGGAAGATGAAAGATTATCCTGATGCGGGCGTCAACAACTATAATATCGCTTCCACTACCGGATTGATGAAGAACCTCGGTTCTTCCGGCATCGCTGCCGAGGATCAGACCTACAAAGCCAATTTCGGACTGGATAATCCTGCATATACCGTCAGAATCCATTACACCAATGGCGCAGAGGAAACGATCTATATCGGCGATGAGAACCCCGGAAAAACCGGTTACTACGTGACGAAAGAAGGGGATGACAGGATATTCGTCGTGAATACGCTGAACATCCACTATCTTACGACCGAGTACTACGGGTATTGGGAGCTCCCCGCCTTTGTAGGCGCGGAGGAAACGATCACGGAAGTCTGTGTGGAGAGATTCAAGACGGATGAGATCGTTCACCTTCTCGTCGTTCCCTCCGGAACGTACGGCAATGTGAATACGGGACGGCTGATCAAACCGTATGACATCCAGGCCGATCTTGATGCTCAGGATGAATTCATCAAGCTGGTCGCTGATCAGATCAAAGGACCGAGCGGACTGGTGAATCCCGAACCTTCGGCCGCTGATCTGGAATCTTACGGATTGGCTGAACCGATCTACCGCCTGACGGTCAAAACAGCAGATGCATCGATCGTTCTGACGATTGGTGATCTGTTCGATACAGCTGTTTCTGTCAAAGACGCGTACCGCTACTGCAAAGTGAACGATGATACCGCAGTTTATCGTATCAATGCTGCGGACCTGAACGGAATCATCGATGTGGCCGCTTCTTCCCTGGCGGATCCGCTGCTGAACTATATCTCCCTTTCCTACCTCGAATCTCTTGATTTCACGGGAGGCGGGGTCCAGGTGCATGCGGATGTGGAACAGATCATCACGGATTCTGACGGCAACCCTGTTACGATCGAGGATTCAGTCGGTATGACCAATACCACGATCGAACAGAAGGTGACGGTCAACGGACGCGAACTGGACCGCCGGACTTTCGGTTCATGGTATACTCATGTGGTCGGACTCCGTGTATACGGTGAACTGCCTGACGATTATGTTCCGGAGGGCGAATGTGAAGCGGAATTGATCTGCCGTCTGAATGTCCGTTCTACAGGCATGAACCAGCGTACAATCCGATTCTTCGAGTATCGTCATGACTTCTATGCTCTGGAGATCGACGGCAAGTTCGATTTCTATGTGGATCACGCTGCTCTGCAGGATATCATCAGCAACGCATCGCTGGTACTTGAGTAATCCATTCTGATTTCAAGGGGCTGTCTCGAAAGAAGACAGCCTTTTCTTTGATTTATGACCTCTGGAAGATATGAAAAAGCGGGGAGCTTTATGCTCCCCGCTTCTTCTGTTCTTGGGATTGCCCGACTTCATCATTCGATCATGATGGTCTTTCTTTCAGGAAGTTTCTGGCTTTCCTTCTTCGGAATGTTCAGGCTCAGGACACCGTGCTCCAGTTTGGCACCGATATCCTCTTCTCTCAGAGCTTCACCAACATAGAAACTCCGCTGCAGAGTGCCGGCATAGCGCTCCTGACGGATTACTTTGCCAGCTTTGTCCTTGTTTTCCGTATTCAGCCCTTTTACAGCTGTGACCGTCAGATATCCGCTGTCAAGGGTGAGCGTGATTTCGTCCTTGGCAAAGCCCGGAAGATCGATATCCACTTCATAGTGATCGTCATGATCACGGACGTCGGTCTTCATTTCATGTGCTGCATTCTTGCCGTAGAGTTTTCGATCCGCCTCATTGAAACGAGGGAAATCGAACCAGTCATCGAACAAATTCTCAGCAAAGATACTCGGCATAAACATAACTCTTACCTCCTCGGGTGTTGGGCCGCTCTGGCGGCCACGCCATGTTTTTGCTTGAGCATCGGGACGGTGGTCTTTCTGATCGCTGCTCCTTTGTTCAATTCTTATTATACTCATATTAGCAGCACTGTCAAGAGGCGAGTGCTAATTTGCGGGCCATGATTCAGACACTTTGCGCTGAAAAGAGACCAAATCCATCCATTTGCCGAAAACAGTGTTCGGAAAGCCCGGTTGCCATCATGACCTTGACAGAGATACTGTTCTCTGTAATAATTCCATATTGGATTCTGCGAAGGGAGAGAAGACAGGATGAAGAAAAGGTTTTCCTCTGAACTTGCGTATTGTGTCGCACTGATTTGCCTTGCCATAGGCGTGACCCTGATGGAAAAATCGGATTTCGGTGTTTCCATGGTCGTAGCACCGGCTTATCTTCTCTATCGCTGGCTGAATCCGTTCTGGCCTGTGTTCTCTTTTGGAATGGCCGAATATACACTCCAGGCAGTACTTCTTCTTGCCATGATGATCCTCCTCAGGCGCTTTCGCTGGGGCTGGCTGTTTTCTTTTCTGACTGCTGTCGTCTATGGCTTTATACTGGATGGTTTCATGGCGCTTGGCGCTTTTTTGCCTGCTTATGCGTACTGGCAGAGGTTCATATGGTACTTTGCGGGCATGCTCTTCTGTTCTGCAGGCGTATCGCTCATGTTCCACACTTATATCTCACCCGAAGTCTATGAACTGTTTGTAAAGGAAGTCTCTTCAGCTTTCCGCTGTGATATCCACAAGTTCAAGACCGGCTATGATATCGTCAGCTGTCTTACGGGGCTTCTCATGAGTTTTGCGATCTTCGGATGGGGACATTTCGTGGGAGTGCGTTGGGGAACGATCCTGTGTGCTCTGATCAATGGGTTTATCATCAGTCTGTTTTCAAGATTCCTTGAGTCCCGGTTCGATTTCTATGATCTGTTCAGATGGAGGACTTTCTTCACGGATGACAGGAAATGATCCCGAGTCCGTCAGGTGTAAGTGAAATCAGCAGAAAAATACCGTTCCGATCGCTATACCATGGCTTTCGGAACGGTATCTTTGTTTCTGATTATCGGGAAGACTGCTGACTCGAAGTAGGATTGAAATAGGATGTTTTTGTCCTTGTGCCTCCCAGGATATCGGCTTCGGTAAATGACAGGACTTTGATTCCCTGACGATTCCTTGCGGCATAGGCAAGATGGAGCATGCCGCCTTTTCCCTGGATCAGGCAGGGGTATTCATAACGTCGGTTGCTGCTTCGGTTTTCTGATCCTGAAAACCCTTCTCCTCTTTCCATGATACGGATCAGGGGGAAACTCTGTCCTTCATCCTCGCTGAGGGCTACGGCGATCGGACAGCGCAGTCCGGGCCAGGACGCCTGTCCTCTTTGAACAGAGGGAGAACTTGTGGGATTGTAGGCGATGGCCAGCCGCCCGCTTTGAAGGATCAGTGCGGAGATCGAACTGTTGTTGTTCGGAAGGATCGTCGGAACAGGTACTGTCCAGGAATCTCCGTCATCCTGGGACTCACTCCGGTATATGAAATCGGCTTCCCGGCTGCGCATGAATGCAGTGAGGCGACCCGGACTGAATTCGACGATTTGTGCGTGGACACGGCCGCTGCTTTTTGGCATGTCGACCTGTCTCCAGGTCCGTCCCTGGTCATCTGAGATTTGAAACACCGTAGGATCTCCGGCCAGATGATCATCCCCGTCCGAACACAGCCACTGGGAAAAGATCCACCGTCCGGAAGAAAGGATCTGGATAGGCTGACGGCAGAAACTGCCGGAACGTGAAAACAGGATCTCAGGCTGACTCCAGCTCATTCCTCCGTCTGCACTGATCTGGCGACGGATCTGAGAAGTGAACTGCATATTGTCTTTTCCGGCCTCTTTGGCCAACTGAGCCGTATATACGGCCCACAGGTCTCCTGTGGGCGAACTGAAGAAGGAGGGGTTTTGTTCGCTGCGTTCCGGATCGTGGGCGAGAGAAACGGGTTCAGTCCAGCAACCGGCCCCGGGCTTGAGTCTTGACAGGACGATCCTGACATCGGGATTGCCTTCTGCGCTTCCGGCAAACCAGGCGCAGAGAAGAGTACTGTCCTGCAGTTCCGTCAGAGCCGGAGCGTGAGCGGATGCAAAGCCGCCTGTAGGAAGGAACGCCTCAAGGATCTCCATATCCGGGTCAAAATAGATCTTTCCATCCGGTTTGAGACCGGGAAGAATCAGGTAGGACATAAACTTCTCCTTTCCGTTTATGAATGGGTTTCATCCCCCACATGAAAAGAAAAATCCGCTGTTGCGCAAACAGCGGATTGTTCTGATTGTTTACAGAGACCTGGCTGCCTCCACGATCCACTTGATGCGTTCCCAGGGTAAGGTCGCATCGATCGTGCAGTCGCCGCCGAGCATCAGGCCGCGCTTACCGAAATCAAGGATCATGTTGCGTGTATAGGCCTGCAGGTCTTCCTTGGAAGCGGTGTAGATCATACCCTGATCATGGTGCTGTGCATCCCAGTGTGTCTCAAAGCCGCCAAGCGCTGTGCGGCCGTCGAAGAAGAAGCGGCCTTCCTGCAGATCCATGCCTTCTACGTGTACAGCCCAGTTCACGACCTTGGAGGGATAATCCTGCCAGACTTCCAACTGGTTCATATTGCCGGCCCAGCCGCAACAGTGGAGGATGTTGTTCTCGGAATAGCGGTTGGCGTGTTCGAGCACATACAGATCACTGGGGCTGATCCAATCCCAGTATTCTTCCATCGTGAAGCGTGTTTCCTCTGCGCTCTGCACGGGGTAATAGATGCCGTCAACACCGGATTCGGTGATCAGTTTCTCGCAGAGATAAGCTGCGGTCTGAGCAATCGCATCCAGACCTTTCATGACGGAAAGAGGATCTTCTTTGACGAAAGCCGTGATCTGATCGTCTTTATATCCCTGTGCTTCCAGAGCGAAACGAAGAGAGGAGAAAGGCGCGAAAACGTTATAGAAGACGCAGCGTTCTTTTCCAATCGCTTCCACGATGGCGCGGGCGCGTTCAAGCTGCTCCGTGATGTAGGGATGATCCTGCGGCAGAGGCTTGATGTTGGCGATGTCTTCTACCGTTTTGATCTCGGGGATCGGGAGAACAAAATATCCATCGCACATGACTTTAAGGAAATCCAGGTCGGTCTCCCGATAGTACTTCAGATGGGCTTGCACACAAGCGTCTCCCTTGGCTTCTTCACCACTGAAATGGAACCAGAAACCGACGGGCACATGGTCTACTGGATCTCCGTTCATTGCAGCAAGCACACGCGTTCTTTTATCCATGTTATCCTCCTTGTTATCAGTGATCCGATACCGGCCGTATGCCGGATCGGGATTATCCTTTCAGGATATGCATGAGAGATGCTGTATCCGTTCCCGGCAGGATCCGGGAAAGATGAGACAATACGCGATCTCTGGATTCCTCCGGTTCACGGACATATACCCTGTCTGTGAATGATGAGCCCATAAACCGTTCGGGAGTCGAGTACTCAGCAACCCCCCAGCCATACCGCCGTCCGAACTTGTCGGTCATGTAACGGAAATCGGAGATCAGTACATAACATCGGCTCTGCAGAGAAAGCATGACAGGGTCGAATCCCTTGTTCCCGCCTTTGCGGTAATTCCCCAGTGCTTTGAGGCTTTTGGAGAGGATAGGTGCGTTTTCGGAGATTAGCCCGTACATCACGTTCTCACGCTGTGTGGCAAGTCCTTCCTCATAGCGGGAATCAAAATCATATCCGTCTCTGCGGAAATTGGCAAAATCAGGGAAGAGCTCCGGACTGATGTAGACGGCCTTGTGTTCAAGGAACTTGCCGTACGCACATCCTGTTTGCCGAATGACGGGGCCTTTCCATTCCCAGGGACCGGGCTCATCTGTGAACCAGATATCGGGCGGGCAGTGCTCTTCGATGGAGAAACCGGGGATGGAATTCGAAAAAAAAGGCAGAAAGCCAAGATCCATGACTGCTTCCCGAAGATCTTTTTCCGTATGGATCGTAAAATCCAGTGTACTCATGGCTTTCCCCCTATTGCAGATTCATCTTATCACGACAGATGAAGATATTCAAGCGACGATTTCAGGCACGAGTTCATTCTTTACTTTTCCACTCTAAAGCGTTACAATGACAGGAGAAGGGATCATCTCAAATCATAAGGAGGCAGTGTATGGAACACCGTACTCATACCCATCCGGCACCCGAATCAGCTGAGCTTTTGTATCGCTGCGTTCTGTCTCTCAGGACAGAAGAAGACTGCGCCCGTTTTTTTGAAGACCTGTGCTCCGTATCCGAACTGCAGGCCATGGTTCAGCGGCTTCAGGTAGCGATGGCTCTGCGTGAAGGGAAGACCTATCAGGAGATCGTGAATGTCATCGGCGCATCCACTGTGACCATCAGCCGGGTGAACCGCTGTCTGCAGTACGGCGCAGACGGTTATGCTCTCGCGCTTGCTGCTCTGGAGGAGGAAAAAGGCTCTTGAACCATCCCTATCTGGAACGTCTCAATGATCGTCAGCGCCAGGCGGTACTACAGACCGAAGGCGCTGTCTTGATCTTGGCCGGAGCCGGCAGCGGAAAGACGTCGACACTGACTGCGAGGATCGCATATCTGATCGATGAAGGGAAAGCGGCTCCATGGGAGATCCTGGCGATCACTTTCACCAATAAGGCCGCAGGAGAAATGCGGTCCAGGATCGCTGCTGCGGTAGGCGAAGAGCGCGCATCCAAAATGTGGATCTATACATTCCATGCCTGCTGCGTACAGATCCTGCGCCGTCATATCGAAAGACTGCCGGGTTATACCAGGGGGTTTTCCATCTATGACGAGGACGACAGCCAGAATGTGATCCGTCAGATCCTCGGACGGATGAATCTGTCTGAAAAAGCATATGCCCCGAGAATGGTGGCGTCCGCAATCTCAGCGTGGAAAAACAAGCTGATGAGCCCGGAGGAGGCAGCCAACGATCCGTCTGTCGTTTCGGACAGACGTCTGGAGCCTCTTGTCCGTCTGTACCGCGGTTATGAGGATGCGCTCAAAGCAGCCAACGCGCTGGATTTCGATGATCTGATGATCCGCTGCCTTGAGCTGTTCGTCGAATGCCCGGATATCCTGGAGACCTACAGAAACCGTTTCCATTATATCCATGTAGACGAGTATCAGGACACGAATCTCGTGCAGTATGAATGGGTCAAGGCACTTTCCGGCGGGTGGGGCAATCTCTGCGTCGTCGGAGATGACGACCAGTCGATCTATGGCTGGAGAGGTGCCGATATCCGAAACATCCTGGAATTCGAAAAGGATTTCAAGGATGCCGTGGTGATCCGGCTGGAGCAGAATTACCGTTCCACGCAGCGGATACTGGATGCTGCGAATGCGATCATAGCCAACAATAAGGGACGCAAGGACAAGCATCTGTGGAGCGATCTTGGAGAAGGTGAGAAGCTCTGCTATACCGAATGCGAAAGCGACAGGGAAGAAGGCAAGAGCATCGCGTCGAAAATCAGCGACTGGGTCACGGAAGGCGGAAACTACGGTGACTGTGCGATCCTGTACCGCACGAATTCCCTGTCCCGTGTTCTGGAAGAAGCACTGATCGCTCACGGGATCCCCTATCGCATGGTGGGCGGCACGCGGTTCTATGACCGCAGAGAGATCAAGGATCTTACGGCTTATCTTCGGCTCGTTCTCAATCCGAGAGATGACATCTGCCTGAGAAGGATCATCAACGTTCCCCGCAGGGGGATCGGTGCAGTGACGATCGGGAGAATCACGGAAGCGGCCGCTGAGGCGGGAATGGCTGTCGGGGAATGGCTTGCGGATGAGGAAGCGGTCGAAACTGCTGTTCCCAGAGCGGCTGCGGCTCTCATTGCTTTTCAGAAAACACTTGAAAACTTCCGTGAAGAGTCGGCCAAGATGGATCTTGCCAGGTTTGTCCAGTTCGTACTGTCGGAATCCGGCCTTCAGGACCAGTATGTGAACGAGACGGACGAAGAGGCGCAGGCACGTCTGGAGAATCTTGGCGAGTATCTGTCTGCCGTACAGGAATACGCGGCTGCATCTGAAGAGGAAGCGACGCTCGAAGGATTCCTGGAGCAGGTCGCACTCGTGTCCGATCTGGATCAGACGCCTATCGAATCCGATGCCGTGACTCTGATGACGGTTCATTCTGCGAAGGGCCTGGAATTCCCCGTCGTGTTCCTGGCGGGGATGGAAGAAAATCTGTTTCCGCACATCCGCGCCGTAAACGAAGGGCCGGAACAGGTGGAAGAAGAACGCCGTCTCTGCTATGTGGCGGTCACAAGGGCGATGAAACGACTGTATCTCTCTTCTGCATCCAGCCGCATGACCTTCGGGCTCGTTCAGAGCAATGCCGTATCCCGTTTTCTTCGGGAGATCCCGGACGAACTGTTGGAGACTCCGATCCGTGAGCGGCGCCGTTCCTGGTATAGATGGGATGACGATGATGAAGACTATACGCCTGTAGTACGTCGGAACGTTTCCGTATCGAAGCCGGTCCAGAGGACCGTCGGAATTGCGGGAATGGCATCAAAACCGGGAGAAGTCCGTTTCGCAGGTTCCGGGAATGCCGGTAAAAAAGCAGAGACAGCTGGAACATCCGGAGGGTTTTCCGTGGGTGACAAGGTCTCCCATCCGACTTTCGGGAAGGGGACTATCATACAGATGACGGGAGATCCGGGGCGCCGTATCCTCTCCGTCGCTTTTGAAGGCAAGGGCATCAAAAAACTGTCAGAGGCAATGGCACCTCTGACACGAGTCCAATGATCCCGTAAGGAGGCATCATGAACCGTATGCAGGAACTGGTTGAACTTCTCAACCGTTATGCGTATCACTACTATACGCTGGACGACCCCCTTGTTTCCGACAGGGAGTATGACGTACTTTATGATGAGCTGCAGAAACTGGAACGCGAAACGGGGACTGTGCTTCCCGACTCCCCGACTCTGCGGGTTGGAGGTACGATCCTGTCACGGTTCGAGCCTTATACGCATGTCGCACGCCTGTATTCCATGGACAAGGCGCAGTCCTATGACGCACTGAGAGAATGGGATGAAAGAACCCGCCGTGCTGTCGATCAGTTCAGAGAAGACGGAGTGGATCTTCCTCCGCTTACTTATGCACTTGAATACAAATTTGACGGACTGACCGTCAATCTGACCTATGAGAACGGTCTCCTGACGCAGGCCGCGACACGAGGCAACGGAATCACCGGTGAGGCGATCCTTCCTCAGGTACGTACGATCGCTTCGGTGCCGCTTTCTATCCCGTTTAAGGGGCGCATGGAGGTGCAGGGCGAAGGACTCATGCCTCTTTCGGCTCTTGAGGCTTACAACAGAACTGCTGACGAGCCGCTGAAGAATGCGCGCAATGCCGCTGCTGGAGCACTGAGGAATTTGGATCCCGCAGTCACTGCAGCGAGACATCTGTCTATTTTCTGCTATAACGTCGGGTTTATTGAAGGTGCTTCCTTTGCAGACCAGAGAGATATGCTTGGCTTTCTGAGGGACAACCGTCTTCCTGTGTGTGATTATCTCAGGATCTGTCATTCCATTGAAAGTGTGATCGAGGAGATCGAAAACATCAAGGACAAAAGAGCCGGACTGGATTTCCTGACAGATGGCATGACGATCAAGGTGACTGATCTTCGGACCAGAGAACTTCTGGGCTATACTGCTCGTTTTCCCCGTTGGGCAGTAGCTTATAAATTCGAAGCGGAAGAGATGACTACGACTCTCCTGTCGGTGACCTGGCAGGTGGGCCGGACCGGGAAGCTGACGCCTGTCGCTGAACTCGAACCCGTGGAGCTGTCAGGTGCGACCGTACGAAGAGCGACGCTGAACAACTATGCGGATATCCAGAGAAAAGGTGTGGCCATCGGTGCGACCGTGTGGCTTCGTCGTTCGAATGAAGTGATACCCGAGATCACAGGGACTGTAGATGACGGGGCGGCTGTACGGCCCATTGAAAAGCCGACCGTATGCCCTGTCTGCGGAAGCCCCCTGGAAGAAGAAGGAGCGCATCTCTTCTGTCCCAACGTAGCAGCCTGCCCTCCCCAGGTGGTATCCAGGCTGACTCATTTCGCTGCCCGGGACGCCATGGACCTGGAGGGTTTTTCGGAGAAGACTGCGGAAGCCTTTGCGGATAAACTGGGTGTGAACGATGCGGCGGATCTCTACGCCGTGACACGGGAGCAGCTGCTCAGCCTGGAGGGCTTTGGAGAGAAAAAGGCTGACGCCTATCTTTCTGTCCTTCATGGAAAAAAGCAGCCGGAACTTTCCCGCTTCCTCTTTGCCCTGGGCATTCGCGGTGTGGGCATTAAAACGGCACGTGATCTGGAGTCCGTGTTCCCCAGTCTGGACGATATCAAAAACGCCTCCAGGGAGGCCATCCTCTCGGTTTCAGGCATCGGCCCCGTGGTGGCGGACGCCATCGCAGGTTTCTTTGCTTCCGAGGCCGGTCAGTCACTGCTGGCTCGACTCCATGCCGCGGGCATCGAGCCCAGAGCAGCTGAAAAGAGAACAGACAGTGCCGCATCAGGTAAAAAATTCGTACTGACGGGCACGCTCCCGAATCTTTCCCGAAAGGAAGCATCGGATCTTATCGTGGCTGCGGGAGGAATCGTAGCAGGCTCTGTCGGCAAAGCTGTCGATTACGTGGTCGCGGGTGAGGCCGCCGGAAGCAAACTGACCAAAGCTCAGTCTCTTGGGATCCCGATCCTGTCGGAGGACGACCTTCTGAAACTTCTGGAGGAGAAGGCATGATCCGGGAGATCTGCAAAGACCAATTCTTTCTTTCGATCCCGTCAGAAGATGCCGGACCTGAGGACATTCCTGCAGCACAGGACCTTGTGGATACGCTGATAGCGCACAGGGACAGCTGTGTGGGGATGGCGGCGAACATGATCGGAATCAGCCGTCGGATCATCGCCTTTGTGGATGGTAAAGATATCCGGATCATGTTCAACCCGTGCATTCTGAAATCGGAAGGACGGTATGAAGCGGAAGAAGGCTGTCTATCCCTGAACGGCACGCGCAGGACGATACGCTGGAAAAAGATCAAAGTAGAGTATCAGACAGAGGATTTTCGAAAGAGATGGAAAACCTATACGGACTACACGGCGGAGATTATCCAGCATGAGATCGATCACTGTGATGGAAAGATCATATAGAAAGAATCCCGGAACATTGCGGTCCGGGATTTCATTGTTCAAAGAACAGTGTTCTCAGCTTTTCAGGGAATTGGGGAGAGGATGAGAATGTGAGGCCGGAAAGTTCTGCGAGCGGACCTTCTGAATGATTTGGGAATGTGAGGGATTCTGCCCACAGACAGGGATAACGGACTTTCCAGATCCGGTTGAATTCCCGCTGCCCGTACAGATCGTCTCCCAGAAGGGGACATCCCCAGGAGGCGAAATGAGCGCGGATCTGATGTGTGCGTCCGGTCACAAGTTCGATTTCAGCAAAACTCAAACCTTCTTTTCGGCTGAGGATCTGATATCGGGTCTCGATCGGGAGAGCCCCGGGCCGGGAATGCTGAAGGATGATGCTTTTCCCACCCTGTCGGATAAGATACGCTTTTACGTCAGCTGAAGGGTTTTTCGGAGTGCCGATGCAGACAGCCAGGTATTTTTTGCGGAGTTCATGGGAAGAAAAGAGAATTCGCGCGGCCGATTCGGCCTGTTTTCCTCTGGCAAACAGCATGACTCCCCCGGTATGCGTATCAAGCCGGTGACAGGGAACCGCGTTTTCATATCCCATGAGGTGAAGCGTATCTTCCATGGTCAGAGCACCGGTCTCGGAATCGCAGACTTCGATGCCTCGGGGCTTCTCTACCACAAGATAATCCTGACCTTCGAAGAGTACGGGCACTTTGGGCAGGAAGGAGCGGGGCAGCCGCGCTTCCACTGCCATTCCGGGCTGCAGCGGCTGATCCTTTCGGGCAGGTGTTTCGTCTACGCGCACAAGGCCCTTTTCCATCAGGGCCTTGATGCGGTATTCAGGCAGAGGCAGCTGCCGTGCGAGGAAGGCACGAAGCGTCACACCGTCACATACAGTCCATTTCATGGCACCAGTCTAGCATGGCGCCTGTAAAAAAGCAAGGAAGCACTTTCCTGTACAATTCTCTAAGAATCTGGTATCATCTGTTCGAATCATAAACAGGCACTGAGAGATAAGAAAGGGGGAACTATCATGATCACACAGACAACAATCGATTCGGGCGAAATCAGGGGCGTGTCGTCCAGTGATCTCAACGTCACCATGTTCAGAGGGATACCTTATGCCCAACCGCCGGTCGGCGCGTTGAGATGGCGCGCACCGCAGCCGGTCGTCCCATGGAAGGGGGTCCGCGACTGCCTCGAGCCTGCCGCTGTCCCAATGAGGAACCAGGGCCGGCAGGATGCCAGAGACTGGGGTTACAATTCGATCCCGTGTCAGGAAGACTGCCTATATCTGAATGTGTGGACTCCGGCCAGGACAAAGGATGAAAGACTGCCTGTAATGGTATGGATTTTCGGCGGAGGCTTTACTGCTGGCGATTCTTATCAGCCGGTTTTTGAAGGAACCAAATTCGCAAGCAGGGGCGTGGTGTTTGTATCGTGCAATTATCGCCTGGATCTGTTCGGACTTTTTGCACATCCCGAGATCACGGCGCAGCACAAAGCAGACGGATGTACGAATTTCCTGTTCCTCGATCAGGCAGCGGTGCTGAACTGGGTCAAAAGGAACATCACGGCTTTTGGAGGAGATCCGAACAACGTCACGCTGTTCGGACATTCGGCGGGAGGCGCCAGTGTCATCAGCCAGATGGTCTCGCCGAAAACGGAGGGGCTGTTCCACAAAGCAATCGTCATGAGCGGCGGAGGTATCCCTGCTGCGGGAAAGATCTCCTACCCGACACTGGCTCAGCTGGAAGAAGTCGGCCTCGAGTTCCAGAAATGGCTCGGGTGCAGGAATCTGGACGAGATGCGGTCGATCCCCGGTCCTGAGCTCCTGGAGAAATCCCGTGCATTCTGCGCGCAGCGTCCGCCAATCACTTCGGGCCCGCCTCTTCGTCTCGGGATCCGTCCGACATTCCGATGGACGGGATGTACTGACGGCGATTTCATGCCGATGGCTCCTGCGGAAGCGATCCTGAAGCGAAAACAGAAGAACATACCGGTCATGACCGGACATGCACTGTGCGATTTCCTGATGCCGCCCAGAGCGGAGAATCTGGAAGATCTGAAGGCAGAGGCTGAAGAAAAGTTCGGTGAAAGAGCAGGGGAATATCTGAAAGCAATCGATTTTGCCTGCGGTGATATGGAGAAGATCCGGCAGAATGCGACGTATGCGAACCAGTGTGTGGCTGCCCTGAACTGGTGCCAGTGGGCAGACCGCTGTGGAGGTTTCGCTCCGATGTACGCTTACTGTCAGGATCAGCCCCGTCCTGAGGATCCGCTTGGGACTTCGCACGGCGTAGACGTGGATTACGCATTCGACAATCTGTACTATATGCGGAAGGCACATACAGGTGCAGATTACGACGTATCAAGGCAGGCGAATCTGTATTGGACCAATTTTGCCAAGTACGGGGATCCAAACGGACTGGATCATGACGGCACGCCGCTCCCCGTATGGACGCCCTACACGGCTGACAGCCCTCTTGAAATGCATTTCAGGGGAGGAGCGCACATGGAGGAATCTCAACCCGAACTGCTTCGTTTCCTCGTGGATTTCAATCTGGAGTGGCACAGCAAGAACAGCCTGTGAGAGAAACAAGTGCAGGAGCAAGCCGGAACAGGCAGACAGATTTGTGCTTGTGTCGGTAAATGCTCGTTCTGAGCATAAGAAAAGGCCCGGAAGACTGTCGGTTTTCAGTCTGCCGGGTCTGTTTTTATCTGGAAGATCAGCCGGCTTATTTTTCCAGACGGATCGAAACGATCTCGAAAGGTCTGACTTCGACCGCAATGGAACCGTCCGATTCGGGCGTGAGAGTTTCGAGCGGGTTTTCCATCAGGTCACAGAGAGCGGCGGCTTGGAACGGGATCAGTGTCCGGATGTTCGTTCTTGTTCTGCGTCCTTCCGAATCGTACAGACGGATGATCACAGCTTTCCCGTCTTCGCTTTCCTTGATGGCTTCGATCAGAATATTCTTCCTGTCGGCCGAAGCGATGGAAGCAATTTCCGGCAGATCGCCGTCCTGAGCTGAAATACCGATGAAGGAAACAGGCAGATTCAGCCTGGCGGCTTCAGCGACTGTGTTTCCTTCACGCCAGTCGCCCTCATGCGGGAAGAGACTGTAGGTGAACCGATGGATTTCGCGGTCCGCTTCCTCGTTCGGGAAGACTGCTGATTTGAGAAGGGTCAGCCGAAGTGTGGACCCGTGTACGTCATGGCCGTATTTGCAGTCATTCAGCAGGCTGACGCCGTATCCTGCCTCGGAAACGTCGGCCCATGCATGAGCGCAGGATTCGAAACGGGCTTTGTCCCAGGATGTGTTTTCGTGCGTCGGCCTGGAGACCGCACCGTACTGGATGGCAAAGGAAGCATGATCCGTTACAATGTCCACCGGGAACGCAGCTTTGACCATGATCTGTTTTTCATGCCAGTCGATCTCCGTCTCGAAATCGATCCGGGCGGAGTCTTCCCAGAGAATCACTTTCTGTTTCACTTCGGAAGAGAGGAACCGTCTTCGGATTCCGACGACAGTGCGGACCGGGCCCTGTTCGAGCAGACGGAATTCCGTGAGATCGTCGATCTCCCAGGACTTTTCCGCATAGAAGGGCTCCAGATCCCAGGCATCGTAATTCATGGGCTTGTCTTCGAATGCTGTCAGCACATTACCGCGGCAGCCTTTCTGAAGGACTTCTCTTCCCGTGCGTTTATCGAAAATGGAGTCCAGTGTCCCATCTTCGGCGAAGGTCAGCCGCAGACAGCTGTTTTCCAGCTGTACGGGTTTTTCCTGGAGGCAGGGAGAAAAGCTGTCTTCAGCAGCTGCGGCAGTTACTGCACGGTATCCGTTTTCGGGGATCTCGGGAAGCCGTGTCCAGGTGCCCTCTTCCGTGATCTGGGAGGGAAGCTCTTTGCCGTCTGCTGTCAGACTGACGTGAACTCCCGGGATCAGAATGGCATCGCTTCGGGAAACGGGCGCGGGATTGAAAAGGACGAAACCGTTTTTATCGGTCCGGATCCTGTGTGCAAGGAGTTCCTGTGCTTTTGCAAAGAGGGCGCTTCCCTCTGCCAGGAGGGCTTCGTACTGTTCTCTGCTGTCTTCATACACTTCGCGGATGGAAGAACCGGGAAGGATATCGTGGAACTGGTTCAGAAGGACGGTCCGCCAGAGGCCTCGCAGTTCTTCCGCAGGATACTGGGGAAGAAGAGCCCAGAACTTCTCCGTTTTCTGGAGAAGCTGTTCGCTCCTGCGATTGTATTTCTTGTTCCGCGCCATGGAGGTGTAGGTGCCGCGGTGATACTCGAGGTACAGTTCTCCGACCCATGTCGGAAGATCCTTTTTTCCTGATACTCGCTTTTCAAGGCTCCGGAAATAATCGAGGACTTTTCCATGGCGTACTTTGGGGATGCCAGGGATACCGTATGCAAGCCTTTCAGCCCGTTCCAGATCTTCACGCACCGGTCCGCCGCCCCCGTCTCCGTAACCGTAGCAGAGGAGAAGATGGTCGTTCAGATCTTTGTTCTGATAACGGATCCAGCTGCCCAGTACGGAATCCGCATCGACTTTTCCGTTGTAGGTGGTCTGACGGTCTCCGCGGTCATACTGGCTCTTCGGTATCGTCGTGATATAGTGGGTCAGGACTTCTGTACCGTCGATGCCTCGCCACATGAAAGTATCGAACGGCATCTGATTATACTGGTTCCAGGTGATCTTTGTCGTCATGAAATAGTCTACGCCGGATTTTCTGAGGATCTGAGGCAGAGCGGCCGAATAACCGAAAACGTCAGGAAGCCAGAGCACACGGTTCTCGACACCGTATTCCTGCCTGAAGAAAGCTTTTCCGAGCAGGATCTGACGGACAAGAGCTTCACCGCCCGTGATGTTGCAGTCGGCTTCCAGCCACATGGCGCCTTCCGGTTCCCATCGACCTTCGCGAACCTTTTCTGCAATCCTGCGGTAGAGCTCCGGTTCGTCCTCTTTGACATACTGATACAGCTGGGGCTGACTCATCATGAAGAGAAAATCTGGATACTGATCCATATTCTCAAGAACGGAGGCAAAGGAACGGGCCGCTTTTCTGCGCGTGTGCTTCAGGCGCCACTGCCAGGCCACATCGATGTGTGTCTGTCCGATCAGATCTACGACAGGACCGTCATCTTTGCCGCAGGCTTTTCCGTAGAATTCTTCTTCCAGATACCGATTCGCATCACGGACACTTGCGGAGAACTCCGGCCTTGAAGCGTCACGGAGATCGAGAAGATTGATGGCTGCGTTCAGGTGCTTTTCGATGACCGCGCGGTTGGCGTCGCCTTCATCCAGGATCTCTGCGGCTTCCCAGGGAGTGCGGATGTTCCAGACCAGTCGTTCAAGTTCCCGGTCGATTGCAAGAAGACGAAGAGACAGCCGGCTCTGACCGGGCTCCAGTCCTGCCCAAGCCTGCAGAAGGATGTCATACTCCGTTCCGGGAACGGCATGTTCTGCAAGAAGGATCTGACGGTGATTGGTATCCAGTCCCTGACGGAGCACTCCGTCCACATAGCATATGAATTGAGGATTCCTTGCATTCCACTGGGGCTCGCGCCCGGTCGAAACTTCCGCAACAGCTGCATAGCCTTCGCAGTCGGACGGTATCCTGATCTTGGCGCGGAACCAGGCCATTTCGTCTCTGGAACCCCAGAAACCTCCGGACGCGAACGGCTCCCCTTCGCTTTTCATGGCTTCCTCGGCGCTGAGGTCATCGGGAAGACGGTACAGTTCCGTGATGCTCCATTCGCCTCCTTCGGGGACCATGGGCCCGGTAAATTTGCCGTTTCTGTTCCTGTAGAGAATGGCTTCCAGTTCGTCCAGTATGCGTTTGATCCGCACGTGGGCAGATGCTTTCAGAGTCATGACAGCCTCCTTGGCCCCGTTCGGGGCAAAATGATGAAGATTCTATTCAACATAATTCTGTCTCAAACAGTCAAAATCCTGCAAAAAAACCGTCCGGGAATCATTCCCGGACGGAGTAAGATGATGTGAGTAGAATCGACTGGATCCGTTTGATCGTTTAGGATCAGAAACTGCTGTAGTTCGGAGCCTCTTTGACGATTTGGATGTCATGGGGATGGCTTTCCGCCAGGCCGGCGCCGGTGATGCGGATGAACTGCGCATCGCGGCGGAGTTCTTCGAGGTTCCTGCAGCCGCAGTAGCCCATGCCGGACCGCAGACCGCCGACCAGCTGGAAGATCGTATCGGACAGACTGCCCTTATATGGAACACGGCCTTCCACACCTTCGGGGACCAGTTTCGACTGGCCTTCCTGGAAATAACGGTCCTTGCTGCCCTGCGCCATTGCACCCATGGAACCCATGCCGCGATATACCTTGAAGGAGCGGCCCTGGAAGATCTCGGTCTCACCGGGAGATTCGTCTGTGCCAGCGAGGAGCGAACCCATCATGACGGCAAAACCGCCCGCCGCGAGAGCCTTGACTGCGTCGCCGGAATACTTGATGCCGCCGTCTGCGATGATCGTCCTGCCGAACTCATTCGCGACCTCAGCGCAGTCCATGACTGCGGTCAGCTGGGGTACGCCGATACCGGCGATGATGCGGGTCGTACAGATGGAACCGGGGCCGATGCCGACCTTGACGACATCCGCGCCGTGCTCAAACAGCGCACGGGCAGCTCCGGCCGTCGCCACGTTGCCGGCGATAAGGCAGATGTCCGGGAAAGCTTCCTTGACTTCCGCAACGCGGCGAAGCACGTTTTCACTGTGACCGTGAGCGGTATCCAGGCAGATCGCATCTACTTTTGCCTCGGCCAGCGCTTTGCAGCGGATGAGCGTGTCGTTCGTGACGCCGACGGCAGCGCCTGCGAGCAGACGTCCGTTGGCATCCTTTGCGGAGTTTGGATAAATGACAGCCTTTTCGATATCCTTGATCGTGATGAGGCCTTTGAGATTGAAATCGTCATCCACGATCGGGAGCTTTTCGATCCTGTGCTTGGCCAGGACGAGTTTGGCTTCTTCGAGAGTCGTTCCTTCCTTGACCGTGATCAGGTTTTCGGAGGTCATGACTTCGGAAATCGGACGATCGAAATTCGTTTCGAAACGAAGGTCACGGTTGGTAAGGATACCGACGAGACGGCCGTTGACCGTGATCGGAACGCCGGAAATGCGGTATTTGGCCATGAGAGCCAGAGCCTCGGTCACAGGCTGGTCCGGTGCGAGATAGAAAGGATCGGTGATGACGCCGTGTTCGGAACGCTTGACTTTATCGACCTGAGCTGCCTGTTCTTCGATGGACATGTTCTTGTGGATGATGCCCAGACCACCTTCACGGGCCATGGCGATCGCCATGCGGCTCTCGGTCACGGTATCCATAGCTGCGCTCAGGAACGGGATGTTCAGATGAATCGTCGGGGCGAGGGTTACGCGGAGATCCGCTTCACGGGGATGGAAATCCGTATAACGGGGAACCAGAAGGACATCGTCAAAGGTTAGGCCTTCTTTGAGAATCTTATCATTCATGGGACCGACCTCCTAATTCACTGAGTATTTTGATTAGTCTATCGCAGCCGCCCTTTGCTGTCAAGTTCTGCGGACAGATTCGGTGATTTGCATGAAAGCTTACGGCGAAATGTCCTGTACCTCATAATGAGGTCAGAGAACAGAACCCGTCTTGCATTCTGTTGTTTTGAGAAACCTGTCAGTATGCGATCATGGGGATGGATTCCGGCATATCCTCCGTAGGGGGAGTTTGACCGGATCTGACGCCCGGAAGCTCTTCTGAACAGAGACGTATGGCTTTGCGCATCTCAGGGTACGGACGCGACGTGATGTCGAGCAGCCCGATGTTGTAGTTTTCACCGTCAAAACGTCCGAGTGCGAACTGGTCATAGCACTGGAAGAAATGACATCCCACACCGTTCGGATGGGCCGCGACCTTTTCACAGTAATAGCGGTAAGCCGTACCTCTGTCTTTCTGCGTGCGCACGCCTTCCAGACCGGTCGCAGACGGTCCTGCGTCCAGAGCACCGAAATGGAATTCCCCGATCATGATGGGAAGATCTACACCGAGACGGACAGCGTTTTCGATAGCCGGAGTCGGATCTACTGCATAACAGTTGATGGAGAAGACGTCAAAATGATTCCAGCCCGTGACGAGATCCGGATCGGAGATCCAGGCCCAGCGCATCCCAAGGATCATATGATGCGGATCCACTGTGCGGCATGCTTCTGCAGGTATCTCCACATAGGCGTTCAGGAGCTTGCGGGAGAATTCTCTCAGATCTCTTTCCGCAGCGTGAGAGAATCCGGAAGCTTTCCCGATGGGCGTTTCCAGTTCTTCCCAGCCTTTCAACCCGCAGTTCCACTCCGCGTTCAGTTTTTCAATCGTACCGTATTTCTGCCGCAGATCTGCAATGAGGGCCCGGCGGCAGAAAGTGTCCTCTCCGGTACGCAGGACTTCGTCTGCAAGGATCAGGTTGTCTACAAAAGCCCATGACGGCTCGTTCCGAAGGAAATAGCCGATCATGTAAGGATCGTCCTTTCTCGGACTGAGGCCTTCCGCACAGATCCGTGCGTCCGCTTCGTATTCGGGACTGAGAACGTCCGGGAAATCCCGGAAGATCATTTTTTCCGTACGGGGAAACCGGGGAAGAGATGTGACGTAGGGCATGCCTGTGGTCCCGTACAGGGCGGGATCGCTCCAGTTGGCCAGTGTATTGAGTCCCATGCCTTTGAGCACTTTCACGACATAGTTCCGCCATTTGGATTCCCATCCGTCACCCCAGGCACGGTAGAGATTGGCACGGGGGAAGGAGAACATGATTGCTTTGCGCCTGTATTCTTCCGAACGTCTCGGCATTTCTCTGAACATGGCTGCATAGGCGGGATCGCTGCGGTCGGGGAGCCAGGTCATATAGGGCTCCACGCCGTCAACGCGGCAGTCCAGAGCGGCATTGACTCCGTCAGGTCCCTGGGAGAAAAAGGCATTGCCGTCAGGATCGACGAGATACCATCGTCCGTTCTTTTTGCTTTTCGTGAACCAGCCGGTCGCTTCGGTAAGAGGCATGCTCTTCCAGCCTCCCCAGCGGTCAAGATCGGGAAAGACGGTCTCTTCGGCTTCCCTTTCGGCATCGTTCAGTGCATCTTTCATATCCTGAGCAGTTCTGATCTTGCCCGGCCAGTCCTTATGAAGGCTCTGCCCCCATTCATCGACCAGTCTGAGACCGGGCACTGGTTTGAATTCGGGGTATTCATCTGTCAGGCAGATATCCCGGAGTTCAAGGGTGATGTCGTGATGACAGGGGAGTGCCTGCAGGTCGACTCGGAGAAGTTCCGATCGGTCTACCCGTCTGCCGTGACAGACCATTTTCAGGCTGCCCGGAACTGCTTCGGGGAAAAGGATGTGTGCGTCAAGCCATTGAAGATCGATGGCGATCTGCGTATCCACACCCGGAAGGACGCCGAAACGTACAAAAAAGGCAGGTTCATCGCCTGAATCCTTATCATAAAAGCGAAGATGGAAAGCCAGACTGTGATCTTCGAGGATCCTGACCCTGAAAGTGAGATAGCGTTCGCTGCAGTCGATCAGTTCCGGAAGAAGGATTCCTGCACCGGACCGGGCTAGATGGAGCACTTCATTTGAATAGCTGGCGCCGATTGTCAGACGGTCGGTATTGATGGTAAGTTTCTTCATGTCACACCTCCGTTCGCTATATGTCTCTGAAATCAGTATAGCATAAAGAACACCTGAAATACAGGCGCATCTTGCTGTGAGGGCTTCGGTTTGCTATACTCAAAGATGAAGACAGGAGGATGGAATGGCTCAGGAAAAAGTCAACAGTCTCGTGCTGCGATATGCGGATTATTCGGAATCATCAAGGATGCTGACGCTCTTCACACTGGAGCATGGAAAGATCTCGGCATCCGCGAAAGGCTGCAGACGCCCGAAATCCGCGCTTCGGTCTCTCACGGAACTCTATACGCTTTCGGAACTCCTGCTCTCGGGGCGAACAGGACGTTATACTCTTACAGGAGGGAGCCTTATCGATCCCTTCTATGATCTGCGTTTGGATTATGAAAGGCTCAATGCCGCGTCCGTCATGGCCCAGATCGCGAATACCGTGCTTCCTGAAGAAGATCCAAGGCCGGAACTGTTCGGACTGACAGCGCGCTGTCTGGGGCTTCTGGCCCATGAAAAGCTGTCTCCTTCACAGGTGCTGACTTATTATTCACTGCAGGTCCTTCATCTGGAAGGTTTTTCCCCGAATCTGGTGCATTGTTCCGTATGCGGCGGTACGGCGGACGAATCTCCTTTCTTTTCCCTTCGGGAGGGCGGACTGCTCTGCGGTGAATGTTCTCATACCGTCCCTGACGCGGAGAAGATCAGTCCAGGGCTGCTCAAAACGCTTCGTTATCTGGCGTCTGCAAAACCCGACGATCTCACTGTGTTCCATTTTTCACCGGGTATCGAGAACGATATTCTTGATATGACGGAAAACTGGCTCTATGCACAGCTGGACCGCAGGATCAGTCTGCGGGCTTAGGTTCTTCAGTGAGATAAGACAGACCGGATTCTCGAAAGCATCAAGGATGAATGAATCCAAAAGAAAAAGCACGGTCCGATCCCGCGATTTCATGGGAACGGACCGTGTTCTGTTGTGATCAGTTATTGATGATATCCGTGAGAAGCCTTATTCAGCTGCATCTTCACGGCTCTCCGTTTTGACTACCGCCTTGGTTTTCCAACGCCCGGAGAAGAAGCGTATGATGGCAAAAGCGGCACAGCCGATCCATCCGCATGGAAGTGAATAGGCAATCCCCATGAAACCCATGCCGAATCCGAGTGCGAAAACATAAGCCGCTATCGTGCGGACTCCCAGATCAAAGAACATGGCGATCATCGCGGCAACGGAATCGCCCGATCCTCTGAGGAAAGCGACTGTGGACTGAGCGAGAGCATGGAACAGAATAAAAGGAGCCCAGGTGCGCATGAAAGCGGCGCCTACCCGGATGACTTCCGCATCCGAATCATTGACGAAAAGATGCATGATGGCCGGTCCGAAGGCATAGATCACGGCTGCCATGACAGCTGACATCCCCATAGTGAAAGCGCTTGACTGGATCAGGCCTTTTCTGGCCCTTGAACGTTGGCCGGCCCCGATGTTCTGACCGACGAACAGGGAAATTGCCATGGATACGCCCATGACCGGGAGGTGAGAGAGCTGCTCCATCTTGTTTGCCGAGGTGTAGGCGGCGATGTTGATGGATCCGTAGGAATTGATCAGTCCCTGTACCATGACCATGCCCAGAGACGTGATACTCGCCTGCAGAGAGGAGGGAAGGCCGAGCCGCAGGATATCCCCGAAGAGAGAGCGGTCGAACAGAGGTTCCTCTTTCGAGAATTTGAAGTATTCGGAAGTGTGGCTGACATAGATGAAGCAGAGGACGACGGAGATCGCCTGTGCGATGACGGTGGCCCATGCGACACCTGCGACGCCCATATGCAGAGCAAGAACAAAGAACAGATCTCCTCCGATGTTCAGCAGAGACGAGATGATCAGGAAAATCAGAGGGGTCGTGCTGTCACCCAGTGCGCGCAGGAAGGAAGCGAAGAAATTGTACAACGCCATGAATACCATGCCGCCGATGAAAATGGAGAAATACGTTACCGTATCCTGATAGATGTTTTCCGGGACATTGACCCAGTGCATGATGTGCCGGGCAAGAGACAGCCCCAAAACAGTCAGAACAACCGCAAGACCGAGAATGAAAACAAGCGTAGTGGATATGGTCCTTCGGATCTTGTCTTTCTGACCGGCTCCCAGGAACTGCGCCGCCACTACGCTGGCGCCGGTGGGAAAGCCCATCATGATGCCTACGAGGAGCATGGAGATCGTTGCGGTGGAACCGACTGCCGCAAGCGCGTCAGCACTGACGTATTTTCCTACGATGATGCTGTCCACCATGCTGTAGAGCTGCTGGAAGACGCTGCCGAAAAAGATCGGAAGCGAGAATGAGATGATCCGCGGAAGGATCGAGCCGGAAAGCATATCGACTTTCCGAGGCTGTATCTGTTTCATCGGTTATCTTCTTTCCTTAAGGATTTCTTCAGTAAACAATATATCACAAAAACGGAGTTTGTGTAATAGGTTCACCGATCAACAGATCTGTCAACGATCCGGACAGAAATAAAAAGGGAACTGAATCGAGCCATCCGTGGATCATACAGTAAACACTGAAAGAAAAATGTTTTTCCGATGAAAAAAACTATTGACGAACTCTCTGCCTTTGCGTATAATGAACAGGCAACCGCAAGTGGGGGATTAGCTCAGTTGGCTAGAGCGCTTGACTGGCAGTCAAGAGGTCAGGGGTTCAAGTCCCCTATTCTCCACCAAAACGCCGATTCTTCGGCGTTTTTTTGTTATTCAAGCGAAAATGTTTACTTAAAGTATGACCGCTTGATTGAAGTTAATGTTTATAATAGTTAAGAGGTCTGGCAT